>Ga0209591_10000242_pt1 | contig 71678 bp, 62 predicted proteins | sample MAT01_FD_187207 | JGI IMG/M metagenome (GOLD analysis project Ga0209591, IMG submission 187207) | Freshwater microbial communities from Lake Fryxell liftoff mats and glacier meltwater in Antarctica - MAT-01 (SPAdes) (version 2) | ecosystem: Environmental > Aquatic > Freshwater > Ice > Liftoff...
GAGAAACATGATCACCAGCCCCGACAACGAAAAACTGAAGCTGATCCGCAAGCTCCGGCTGAAGAAGCACCGGGAGGCGACCGGCCTGTTCGTGACCGAGGGCGAGGACCTGATGCGGGCCGGGCTGGAATCGGGCCGTGTACCGAAGGCGCTGCTTGTCCACCCGGACTCGGGGATCGAAGGCGAGCAGGTAGAGCCGGAGTTGCTCGACCGGGCTTCCGGTCTGGGGTCGGGGACGAGGGTGATCGGGATCTGGCCGGTCGAGTGGGCCTCTTCGGCCTCGGATACATGCGTATTCCTTGATGGACTCTCGGATCCCGGCAACGTCGGCACGATCCTGCGCACCGTCGACGCGCTGCTTGACGCGACGGTCGTGCTCGGCCAGGGCACCGCTGATCCGTTCTCGCCCGGCGCGGTCAGGGCGAGCATGGGCTCGGTCTTCACTCAGCCTTTCCTCCGGGGTGCGATCGACGCCACCCCCGAGCCGAGGATTGCAATGGTCGCCGAAAGTGGCGAACGGCCCTCACCGCACAGCGTCCCGGTCACCCTCTGTCTTGGATCCGAGCGCGAAGGAATTTCAGCTTCCGTATTGAAGAACTGCTCAGAAAGCTGGACCATCCCGCTGCGCGCGGCGGGTCCGGAGTCGCTCAATGTGGCGGCCGCGGCGGCGATCGCCTGCGAGCGCATATCGTCGTCCTCCCCGGGGCCGGAATCGAGTTAGGGAGCAAGAATGGTCGACAGAATCGAACAGATCGAAGCCGCCGGGCGCCAGGCCGTCACAGCCGCCGGTTCCGCGGCCGAACTCGAGGAAACCCGGGTCGCCTGGCTCGGGCGCAAGGCCGAGCTGACCTCGATCCTCAGGGGCATCGCCGACCTCGACCCGACCGAGCGCGGTCCGGTCGGCGGCGCCGCCAACCGGAGCAGGAAGGCACTCGAGGCCCTGATCGAAGAACGTGGTGCCGAACTCGAGGCGGCCGAACTCGAGGCCTCGCTGGTCGAGGACAGGATCGACGTGACCCTGCCCGGGTCCCCGGCACGCGCGGTCGGGCACCTCCACCCGATCACCAGGACAAGGCGGCTGATTGAAGACGTGATGGTTGGTCTCGGCTACCGGGTGATGGAAGGCCCCGAGGTCGAGCACGACTTCTACAACTTCACCGCGCTGAACCATCCCGAGGACCATCCCGCCCGCATGCTCCAGGACACCTTCTACATTGACCCGTCGGGGCCGGTCGAGGCCGGCGACGGACCGCGGGACGTGCTGCTGCGCACTCACACCTCGCCGATGCAGGTGAGGGCGATGGAGGCAGCCCCGCCACCGATCTTCATGATCGTGCCCGGCAAGACCTACCGCCGCGACTCCGACGCCACCCACAGCCCGATGTTCCATCAGGTCGAAGGCCTCGCGGTCGGCGAAGGCATCACCCTGGCCGACCTCAAGGGCACCCTGCTGGCGATGCTGAGGGAGATCTTCGGTCCGGACCGCGAGATACGGATGCGCCCGCACTTTTTCCCGTTCACCGAGCCTTCGGTCGAGTTTGATGTGTCCTGCTTCCGCTGCGGCGGAACCGGCGTGCTGGATGACGACTCCCGTTGCGGCCTCTGCAAGGGGATCGGCTGGATCGAGCTGGGCGGGGCCGGCATGGTCGACCCCAACGTTTTCGGCTTCGTCTCCGATTCCGGTTACGACCCCGACTCGATCGCCGGATTCGCCTTCGGCTTCGGAATCGAGCGGATCGCGATGCTGCGGCACGGAGTCGGGGATCTGCGTCTCTTCTTCGACAACGACATCCGCATGCTGGAGCAGTTCTCATGAAAGTCCCGTACTCATGGATGGCCGAGTACTGCGATCCCGGCCTTGAACCGGGGGTACTGGCCGAGCGGCTGGCGATGACCGGCACCGAGGTCGAGCGTGTTGCCAGGGCGGGCCCGCCCGACCCGTCCGGTTTCGTGATCGGGCTGGTGGTCGAAGCCGGGCCGCATCCGGACGCCGACCGGCTCAGCGTCTGCCAGGTCGATACCGGCGACGGCCTGCGCACGATCGTCTGCGGAGCACCCAACGTTGCTTCGGGTCAGACCGTGGTTGTCGCACTTCCGGGCGCCGTCATGCCCGACGGCAACCGGATCCGCAAGGCGAAGCTGAGGGGGGTCGCTTCGGAGGGAATGATCTGTTCCGAGGTTGAACTCGGCCTGGGCGCGGAGAGCGACGGAATCATGGTGCTCGATAACATCTCGGCCGCCCCGGGTACGCCGGCCGCCGAGGCCATCGCACTCGACGAGTCCGTGCTCGAACTCGAATTGACGCCGAACCGGACCGACTGCTTCAGCATCTACGGAGTCGCCCGCGAGGCCCATGCGATTACCGGTTCCAAACTGGCACCGCCGCCGTGGTCGGAAGGCGAAATCGAGCCAGGCGAGGCGACCGGCGAAGCGGTTTCGCTCACGGTCGAGGACCCGGATATGTGCCCGCGCTTCACTGCCAGGGTCTTCACCGGTGTCCGGATCGCTCCCTCTGCGAAGTGGCTGCAGGCGCGGCTAGCCGCCGCCGGACAGCGGCCGATCAACAACGTGGTCGACATCACCAACTACGTGATGCTGCTGACCGGACAGCCGCTCCATGCCTTTGACCTCGACCTCGTGCCTGGCGGTGAACTGATCGTTCGTTCGGCGACGGAAGGCGAGAAGATCACCACCCTGGATGATGTCGAGCGCGATCTCGAACCGGGCATGGTGCTCGTTTGTGACCGCAACGGTCCGGCCGCGATCGCCGGAGTCATGGGTGGTTCGGTTTCCGAGGTCTCTGAATCCACCACTTCCGTCCTGCTTGAAGCGGCAACCTGGAGCGGCCCGAACATCCTCAAGACATCACGCGAGCTGAACCTGCGCTCCGAGGCTTCGGCCCGGTTCGAGAAACAGCTGCATCCGGCGCTCGCCGAGAGGGCACAGATCGTCGCCACGAAGCTGTTGGTCGAGCTATGCGGTGCGACGGTCCTGGACGGCATGGTCGATGTCTCGGCCGGACTACCCGATTCACTCGATCTGAGGCTTCGCGGGGGCAGGGTCGAGCGCATCCTCGGCATGGAGATCGCGATCGAAGAGCAGGCAGACGCGCTCGAGCACCTCGGTTTCGGCGTTGAGCGCGACGGCGAAGACCTTCTCGTCTCCGTACCCCCGGACCGTTACTTCGACGTCACCCGGGAGATCGACCTGGTCGAGGAAGTCGGCAGGGTAAACGACCTCGACCGGCGCCTGCCCGCGACCCTGCCGGCGGGCTCGGGGGCGATCGGCGGACTCAGCCGCCAGCAGACCCTGCAACGGCGGGCTGAAGACTCGCTGCGCGAGGCGGGACTCAACGAGATCGTCGGCTGGAGCTTTACCGACCCGGGCGAGGCCGGAAGGCTGAGGATCACCGCGCCGGACCCGCGAGCCACACCGGTGACGCTTTCGAACCCGCTTTCGGAAGACCAGTCGGTGATGCGCACAACGCTGCTCGGCTCGCTGCTCGGCGCGGCCCGGCGCAACCTTTCCCGTGGCGCGGAACGTGTCGCTCTTTTTGAGTCCGGACGGGTCTACCTGCCTGCTGCCGAAGTCGGCCCGGGGCCGCTCGGCGGCGACTTCCCCGGTGGACGCCGTGCGCCCGCCAACGAGCCCCATCACCTCGCTGCGCTGGTCTGTGGACCGCTCGACCCTCCGACCTGGGCCGACCCGCGCGAAGGCAGCGACTTCTTCGCGCTGAAGGGCATGCTCGAGCGCCTCGGTGCCGGGCTCGGCGTTTCGCTCGAGGTAAAGCCCGGCGCGCAGCCCTTCCTGCATCCGGGCCGCTCGGCGGAAGTGCTGGCCGGCGGGCAGTCCCTCGGCTGGATCGGCGAAGTCCACCCGGCGGTTGCGGGCCAGTGGGACCTGGGCTCATGCCTGGCTTTCGAGATCGAACTCGCCGTGCTGCTGGAGGCTTCCCCGCTCGGCAACGAGGTCTACGAGGACTTCACGCCGTTCCCACCGGTGGACCGGGATGTCGCTGTCGTGATCGCTGAAGAGGTTGCGGCAGGGGCGATCCTCGGCGCGGTCCAGGAGGCGGGCGGACCGCTGCTGGTCGATACGGCGATCTTCGACGTCTATCGGGGCAAGGGCATAGCCGAAGAAGAGAAGAGCATCGCTCTGCGGCTTCGCTTCCGGGCAGCCGATCGCACCCTCAGCGACGAGGAGGTCGATCCGGCCTGGAATTCGGTCGTCGCCGCCCTGGAGGGGCTCGGCGGGAGGCTCCGTGGCTGAGGCAGCGCAACCGATCGCGCCCGAAGGGGCAAAGGCCAGGGTCATGGTCGCCGGCGTCACCGGATACACCGGAGCGCTCTCGGCCTGGCTGGTCTGGCATCACCCCCGGCTGGAGCTGGTCCGGATTACCGGGCGCTCGGAGCAGGGCCGGTTGCTCAGTGACCTCTACCCGCGTTACCAGGTGCCGCTCGAGGTGACTGAGCCCGGGGTCGAGGCTTTCGAGGACGCCGACGCCGGCATCGTCGCCTACCCCCACGGGGCTTCGGCACCGGTCGTGGCCGAGATGCGCGGCATGGGGCTGAGCGTGGTTGATCTATCCGCCGACTTCAGGCTGCAGGACCTGCCGACCTATGAGCGCTTCTACGGCGAGCACGGCGCACCCGAGCTGCTCGACGGTGCCGTCTACGGCCTGCCGGAGCTGAATCGTGAGCAGATCCGTGAGGCGGACCTGGTCGCCGGTCCGGGCTGCTACCCGACCGCCGCCTTGCTGGCTCTGGCCCCTCTGGCCGAAGCCGGCCTGATCGAAGACGTCGTGATTGACGCCAAGTCGGGCGTGTCAGGGGCGGGCAGGAACGGGGGAGAGGCGACCTCGTTCGTCGGCGTGACCGAAAACGTCTACCCCTACAAACCGTCCGGTCACCGTCACCGGCCCGAGATCATCGAAAAGCTCGGCCTGCTGGCCCCCGAAGGCACCGGCGCGAAGCACCTCACCTTCGTTCCTCACCTCGTACCGGTGGATCAGGGCGAGCTGGTCAGCTGTTACGTGCACACCGCCGGAGACCTTTCGCAGGCCGACCTCGACGGAATCTACGCCGAGCGCTACGACGGCGAGCCGTTCGTCAACCTGGTCGGCAGCCCTCCGGGAATGAGGGACGTGCGCTCGACCAACCGGTGTCACATCCAGCCACTTGTGGGCGACGACAGGGTGATCGTCTTCTCGGCGCTCGACAACCTCTGGAAGGGCTCGGCCGGACAGGCGATCCAGAGCCTCAACCTGATGCTTGATATCGAAGAGACGACCGGGCTGTGAGCGGCTTTGGCGACATCGTGGGCGGGAACGGCCGGGACAGCCGGCCGTTTTTCAACTCCCGCTGGGTCGAGGCTCCGGTGGATTTCGAAGAACTCGACCCGTCGGTACTGCCTCGGGGTTTCCGGGCCGGCGCCGTCCACTGCGGTCTCAAGGATGACGGTGGAACCGACCTCGGCCTGCTGGTCTGCGACGAGCCGGAGGTCGCCTCCTCGGTTCTTCTGACTCGCAACGCGGCCGCCGCGGCTCCGATCCGGGTCTGCCGCGACCACCTGAAGCAGGGCTCGGTGCGCGCGGCGATAGTCAACTCCGGCAACGCCAACGCGGCCACCGGCGAGCAGGGCCTGGCGGATGCCCTGGCGATGCGGGACGCAGCCGGGATTGCGCTGGGCCTCGATACGGAGACGGTGGCGGTCGCCGAGACCGGGGTGATCGGTGTTCCGATGGAGATGGACAGGGTCCTTTCGGCGATCGACGGCCTCGCCGAAGGCCTCGGAGAATGCGGGGGGATTGAGTTCTCAGAGGCGATCATGACCACCGACAAGTGGCCCAAGCGCTGCACCCTGAAGTCCGGGGGAGTGACGATTTCCGCCCAGGCCAAAGGCGCCGGAATGATCGAGCCGGACTTCGCCACGATGCTCTGCTTCGTCCAGACCGATGCGATCGTGAGCAGGCCGGAAGAGGCCCTGCGGCGCGCCGTGGATGCATCCTTTGAACGGATCACCGTCGACGGCCAGATGAGCACCAACGACACCGTCGTGCTCCAGGCCAGCGCAACCTCGGGCCTCGACCTTCCCGACGGCCTGCTCGACGCCGTTCTACTCCAGCTCGCGCTCGAAATCGTCGCCGACGGCGAAGGTGCCACCCGGGTCGGCCGGATCGAGGTCACCGGGGCAGCCGACGGCGAAGAGGCCGAGCTGGTCGCCCGCCAGATCGCCAATTCGCCGCTGGTCAAGACCGCCCTGCTCGGCCGGGATCCGAACTGGGGCCGGATCGCCCAGGCCGCCGGCGCCGCACTGGCCGGTTCCGACATCGGCGAACTGGGGCCGGACGTGATCTCCGCGGACGAGCTGGCCGGAGAGCAGCGGGAAGCCGAGCTGGGGCTGAAGCTGGACCGGGGTGAAGGCCGGGCGCATGTCTACTTCAGCGACCTGACCCATGAGTACATAGTCATCAACGCCGAATACACGACCTGAGGCAGGTATGGAAAGCGATACAGGAGCAAGCGAAGTACCCAAGGCCCTTTCGAAGAGCCTTTCTGACGACCCCGAGAACGTCGGGGTCCTGCTCGAGGCCCTCCCTTACATCCGCGAGTTCCACGGACGCACCGTGGTCATCAAGTACGGAGGCGCCGCGATGCGTGAGGACTCCCTGCGCGAGGCCTTCGCGACTGACGTCGTGCTGCTCAAGTACGTCGGGCTCAACCCGGTCATCGTTCACGGCGGCGGTCCCGAGATCTCGGACTACATGCGCCGGCTGGGCATGGAGGTCAAGTTCCACCATGGCCTGCGCGTCTCTGACCGGGAGACGGTCGAGGTCGCAAAGATGGTTCTGCTCGGCAAGGTCAACGCCGACCTTGTCAGCCGGCTGAACCGGGCAGGCCAGCCGTCGGTCGGTCTTTCCGGGGAGGACGGCTCCCTGTTCCAGGTCGCGCCGGTGGCCAACGCCGCCGAGGTCGGCTTCGTCGGGGAGATCGAGCGCGTGGACGTGGACGTGCTCAACCACATCGCCGCCGACTACATCCCGGTGATCGCGTCGTCGGCATCTGACAAAGAAGGTAATTCCTACAACGTCAACGCCGACGAGGCGGCCGGCAAGGTCGCCGCCGCCCTGGGTGCCTACAAAGCGATCTTTCTCACCGACGTCGTCGGCTGGCTCGAGGATCCGGAAGACGAATCGACCCGGATCTCGGAGGCGACGGTCGCCGAGGTGGAAGCCAGGATGGACTCGATCAGCGGTGGCATGCGACCGAAACTGGGTGCCTGTCTGAACGCGATCGGCGGCGGCACGCAGCACGCCCACATCATCGACGGACGCCGGCCGCATTCGCTGCTGCTGGAGCTCTTCACCGACGCCGGGATCGGTACCAAGGTGACGCCGTGAACCCGGGCTTCCGGATCGGGGAGCCAATCGGGGAGCAGCTTTGAAGCCCGGCCTGAAAGAGCGCGAGCATCGCTTCCTGATGCAGACTTACCGCCGGGCCGAGGTTGAATTCGTCCGTGGCGAAGGCGCGCTGCTTTTTGACGAGCAGGGCCGCGAGTACATCGACCTGCTCTCCGGGATCTCGGTGACTTCGCTCGGCCAGTGCGCCCCCGCGGTCGTCGAAGCGGTCGCGGCGCAGTCACGGGAGCTGTTTCATGTCTCGAACCTCTTCTATACGGAACCGATGGTGGATCTGGCCGAGCGGCTGTCACAGCGCTCGATCGGTGGGCCGGTCTTCTTCTGCAACTCGGGTGCCGAGGCGAATGAATGCGCGATCAAGGTGGCACGCAGGCACGCCCACGGGCGCGGCATCGAGGACCCGCAGATCATCGTCTTCGAAGGCGACTTCCACGGGCGGACTTACGGCGCCCTTTCGGCTACTCCCGGCCTGGCGGCCAGCCCGGCCCTTGGTCCGATGATGCCCGGCTTCACAGCTGTCCCGTTCGACGACCCGATCGCACTGGAGCAGGCCTTCTCGGCTGAAACCGCCGCGATCATGATGGAGCCGGTTCAGGGCGAAGCCGGGGTCTTCCCGGTCTCGGAGGAAACCCTCTCGACCGCCCGGCGGCTCTGCGATGAATCCGGCGCGCTGCTGGTCTTCGACGAGGTCCAGACCGGAGTCGGCCGCACCGGGTCCCTGTGGGCTTACGAGCAGACCGCAGTCCGGCCTGATGTCCTTACCACCGCCAAGGCACTGGGTGGTGGAGTCGCGATCGCGGCCTGCGTCAACTCGGAGTCGCTCGGGCAGGTCCTGGAGCCGGGCGACCACGGATCCACTTTCGCCGCGGGCCCGGTCGCCGCATCGGCCGCCAACGCGGTACTCGAGGCGGTCGACGATCCCGACATGCTGCGCCGGATCCGCGAACTCGGCGGATCGCTCGCGAAAGAGCTCAGGCAGCTTGAAGGGGTCGCCGGGGTCCGCGGCCGTGGTCTGATGATCGGGGTCGGCCTGGAAGAAGGCCTGGACGCCCGTGAGCTCAATACGAGCCTTCTGAAGCGCGGCTTCATCGCCAACGCACCCCGCCCGGACACGCTTCGCCTGCTGCCGCCGTTCGTGCTCTCCGATGAGCAGGGCAAACGGGCAGTTGAGGCGATCGGCGCCGTTCTGAGCGGCCTCGTGGGGGAGGCAGGTAGAGGGTGACGATACGGATACCATCAGCCACGACCGAACTGACCGGAGGTGCATCGAATGAGTGACGACCCGACAAGGATCATGAGAGACGACGAAGGTGGAAACCACGGCAATGGCCACCCGCCGATCGAGCCCGAGGAGCAGCAGCGCCACCTGCGCTACCTGGTGATCGCCCTGCTCGCCGTCATCGCCGGCCTGATCATCGCCGTGATCGTGATCTCCGGCGGGGACAGCTCCGACACTACGCCGACCGGTACGAGCGATGTGCCCGCGGTCATCCCGACCACGCCGGTCACCCCGACCGGCGAAACCGGCCCGACCGGTGATACCGCTACCACCGATACCGACAGTGGCGGGGTTTCGCCCGAGCCGGCGCCCGACACGGGAACCACCGACAGCGGTGGGACTGCACCGGACGGCTCCGGCGGGGTCAGCCCCGGAACCGACACCACGGATTCGAGCGGCGGCAGTGGAGGGATCGGTCCGTGAGGGATCTGTCGCTGGCCTCGCTGCCGGCTCCGACCGCCTCGTACGAAGCAGTCCCCGAGGAAGTCAACCGGGTCCTGCTGCTGTACTCGGGCGGCCTTGACACCAGCGTCATGCTCCACTGGATTCAGGAGGCCTACGAGGCGGAGATAGTCACGCTGACGATCAACCTCGGCCAGCCGGGCGAGGACTACACCGAGGTCACCGACAAGGCAAAGGCGATGGGCGCGCTCGAGACGATCGTGATCGACGCGCGCGAAGAGTTTGCCGAGGAGTACGTCCTGCGGGCGATCAAGGCGAACGCGCTCTACGGTGGCGGATACCCCCTGTTTACTTCGCTGGCCCGGCCGTTGATCGCCAAGCTCGGCGTCGAAGAAGCCGCCCGGACAGGCTGCGACACGCTCGCCCACGGCTGCACCGGTAAAGGAAACGACCAGGTCCGGCTGGAGGCGACGGTCGCTGCGCTGGACCCTGAACTGAAGATGATCGCTCCGGTCCGCTCCTGGCAGATCGGCCGCGATGAAGAACTCGAGTACTGCCGTACCCACAACATCCCGCTCAAGGGTGGCACTTCGGCGCCGCCGTACTCGATCGACGACAACCTCTGGGGCCGCTCCTCCGAGGGCGGCGGCATCGAGTCGCTGGACACACCGCCGCCGGACGACGTCTTCCAGCTTGTGACCAGGCCCGAACTGGCGCCGGACGAGCCCGAGTATGTGACGGTCGGCTTCGAGGCCGGTCATCCGGTCAGCTTCAACGGTGAGCGTCTGGGCTTCGTCGAGCTGCTCGAGGCGGCCGCCGAGGCCGGATGCCGGCACGGCTGCGGCATCGTCGACCACATCGAGGACCGGATCGTCGGGCTCAAGGTGCGCGACATCTACGAGGTCCCGGCGGCGGCGGTGCTGCTGACCGCCCATCAGGACCTCGAGAAGGTCGTCTCGACCATCCACCAGAACAACTTCAAGAACACACTGGACCGGCACTGGGCCTATCTGGCATACGCCGGTCTCTGGCACGAGCCGCTCCGGCACGATCTTGATGCCTTCATGGACTCCGCCAACGAGTTCGTGACCGGCGAAGTGACGATGAAGCTGTTCAAGGGCTCCGCGACCCCGGTCGCCCGAAAGTCGCCCTACGCGCTCTACGATGAGAACCTGGCGTCCTTCGGCGAGTCCGGGGGCGAGTTTTCGCAGAATGCCAGTCCGGGCTTCATCGAACTCTTCTCGCTCCAGAGCCGGATGGCCCACCGGGTACGCAATCGAAAGGAAGAGCAGTGATCTACAAACTGATCGGCCGCCTAGCGGTCAAGCTCGCAGTGATCTTCATCAGGCGCAGAGTTAGCCCGAGAACAGCAGCGATCGCCGGCGCCGGTGTGCTGGCCGGCATCGCCGCGATCGGGGTTGCGGGATACATCGCCACGCGCGACGTGCCCGAAGCGTGAGCCGCCAACGCGGGAGCAGTCCGAAGCCTGACCCCACGTCGCCCTGACCTACCCCGTCCGCAAGTGACGTTGCGACCACCCCCGTAAACCGGGCCGCCCGGGGTGCCGTTGTCTACGGTGGGAGGCGGCTTTGGCTTCAACTCTGACAATTCCAGGACCAGGCGGGGCCTGATCCGGTGAAACCCCTCAAGTTTGCGACCGTCGCGGCGGCCGCCATCTGCTTCTGTCTGCCGCTGGCCGCCACTGCGACCGGCAACGTTGACCGCCTCGAACAGCAGAGTTCGGCCGCCTCCGGACGGATCGACGAGCTTTCAGGCCGGTTGAACCAGGACCGGGCCGGTTTCGACCAGGCCGCCGAGCGGGCCGATGCCGCCGCGGCACAGGAGTCCGACCTCAGTGGACGGATCGACACCGGAACCGCCCGCGTCTCAGACCTCAGGCAGGAGCTCGAAAGCGAAACCTCCGAACTCGAGCAGACCCGGAACCGCCTGCGCCGGGCCGAGCGCCTGCTCGCCGGCCGCCTCACCGCGATCTACATGGCGGGCCCGGTCGAGACGATCGATGTCGTGCTCGGCGCCCAGGACTTCAGCGAACTGGGCAGCAGGACCGAATACCTGCTGGCGATCCGGGACGCCGACCAGCAGCTGGCCGGCCGGGTGCGCTCGGTCCGCGATTCGCTCAGGTCCACGGTCGCGAGGCTCGGCGAGCTCAAGGGCGAGGCAGAGGCGCAGCTGGCCGCGCTCGACGCCGCCCGGCAGGAGATCGTGTCAGTACGGGTCGAAGCGGAGGCAAGCGCGGCGCAGTTCGCTGCGGTGAGCAGTTCACGCAATCAGGAGATCGACGCACTCAAGGCCGATATTGACCAGTGGCAGCAGCAGATCCAGCGCGAAGAGGCCAAGAGTGCCGCCGAAGCGGAGGTGGAAGTCGCCGCCCAGCTCGGGGGTCCCTACTCGATCCCGACCTACATCGTGATGTGCGAGTCAGGCGGCAACTACGCCGCGCTCAACGCGTCCAGCGGAGCCGGCGGTGCCTACCAGATCATGCCCGAGACCTGGGCCGCATACGGAGGCACGGGGCTGCCGAATGAAGCATCAAAGGCCGAGCAGGACCGCATCGCCGCCCTGATCTACGCCGACTCAGGCACCGCCCCCTGGGTCTGCGCTTAGCTCTGAGAACCCACCAGGTTGCCGGGCAGGCAGCGCCCATCATGTTCGGTCCCCTTCAACGGCGGCAAGCCCTCATGGTCCCGTGGCCTCGGCGCGAACTGTACATCTGGCAAGCTGGTTGTACAAACAAATTGATTTGTGTACATTGCTGGTATGCCAGCCACAACGACGCTCAGCGTCTCTGAAGCCCGAAGTCAACTTGCGGCGATCATCGACCGGGTGGGCGCCGAGAACGTGCCCGTCTACCTGGAACGTCGCGGTCGCCGTGTAGCTGCGGTCATCGACGCCGATGAACTGGACCGTCTGATCGAACTCGCTGAGGACATGGCCGACATTCGCGCGGCCGAAGAGGCGCGTGAGGAGATGCGGCTGACCGGCGAGACGCCGGTGCCGTGGGAGCAGGTCAAGGCCGATCTCGGCCTGACGTGAGCTACCGCGTCGCGCTGGCACCCGCCGCCGCCCGCCAGTTGCGAAAGTGCGATCCGCAGGTTCGGCGGCGCCTTCAGGCCGCCATCGACCTGCTGGCCGAAGAGCCACGGCCGCCCGCCGCGACCCGGCTGGTCGGCGGTTCGGGGGAGTGGCGGGTCCGAACCGGTGACTGGCGGATCATTTACGAGATTAATGACGACGAACTGTTGGTCCTCGTACTCCAGGCTGGACACCGCCGCGAGATCTACCGGCGGCGAAGCTGAGCTGTTCAGCTACCGGACGCGATGGCAGCGAGCTCGACCGGGCGCAGCAGCACCCGGAGCAGGCCGGGCTCGAGGATCGCCAGTCCGCCTTTCTTCAGCTTCACTTCGGCACCTGTGAGCCGGCCGACCTCGCCTGACAGGTCGGGTTCGTGGCCGACCAGCATCACGTTTCCACGGCCTTCGACGAGTACGAGCGTGTCGAAGCGGCCGGCGATCGCGTCGCAGATCTCCGGTTCGAGGTCGAGGTGCTCGCAGGCCAGTAGTGCCATTTCCCGGGCCCGGACTTTAGGGCTGGTCAGACAGACGTCGATCCTGTATTCGAGCCGGGCAACGGCGCGCCCGGCGGCGTCGGCCTGGGCACGGCCCTTGTCGGTCAGCCGACGGGCGGCATCGCCATCTCCCTGGTCCGGTTCGGCGTCCCCGTGTCTCAGCAGATAGATCATTGGCGGCAATCCTAGAGGCCTCGCCGAATCGCCGGATTTCGTTCCCGCATACTGCGTCTTCGGGGCTGTTTTCGTACCTCTTGACGTCGGGTCGAGTTGCCATGATGGACCGGCATGAGTGGCCCAACATCCAACCCGGCTCCGGTAGCCCACCTTCACGTCCACAGCGAGCATTCGGTGCTGGACGGCGCCTGCAACATCAAGGAGATGGCGGCCCGCGCGGCGGAGCTCAACATGCCGGCGCTGGCACTGACCGACCACGGCGTGATGAACGGCGCGCTCGACATGTACAAGGCCTGCCGGGAGAACGACGTCAAGCCGATCCTCGGGATCGAGGCTTACTTCGTGGACGACCGCAGCACGGTCAGGGAGATGCCGCGCTACGAGCGAAACCATCTGACCCTGATCGCCGAGTCCGACGTCGGCTTCCGAAACCTGGTTGCGCTCAGCTCCGAGGGTTTTCTCGAGGGCTACCACCGCGGCAAAGCGAACATCGACATGGAACTGCTGGACCGCCACTCCGAGGGCGTGATCTGCCTGACCGGTTGCCTCCAGGCGCGTTTCGTCAAGCGGCTGGTCGAAGACAGGCCGGACGATGCGCGGGCCCACCTCGACGAGCTGATCCAGGTTTTCGGACCCGAGCAGGTGTACCTGGAGGTTCAGAAGAACGGGATCGACGACCAGGACAAGGCCAATCTCGAGATCGCCCGGATCGCCCGCGAGGTCGGTCGGCCGCTGGTCGCAACGGCGGACGTCCATTACCTCAGGCGCGAGGACCACGCCAACCACACCGCGCTTCTCTGCGTCCAGACCAAGTCGACCCTGGATGCGCCGAAGATGACCTTCGACACGAACGAGTTCTACCTCAAGGACGGCGACGAAATGACCGCCGCCTTCGCCGAGTGGCCGGAAGCGGTGCCGATGACTCTCGAGATCGCAGAAAGGTGCGAAGTCGAGATCCCGCTGGGGGAGATCCTGCTTCCCGAGTACCCGACTGACGACGGCTCGGCGCCCGAGGCGATGCTTCGCCGGGTCGCAGAGGACGGCCTGAAGGTCCGCTACGGGGATCCGGTTCCGTCCGAAGCGCGCGAACGGCTCGAGTTCGAACTCGGCGTCATCGAAGAGATGGGTTTTCCGTCCTACTTCCTGATCGTCTGGGACTTCGTCAAGTACGCGAAGGAGAACGGCATCGCAGTCGGTCCGGGCAGGGGCTCGGCGGCAGGTTCGATCGCCTCCTACTCGCTCGGCATCACCGACATCGACCCGATCGAGTACGACCTCTTCTTCGAACGCTTCCTGAACCCCGGCCGCAAGTCGATGCCGGACATCGACATCGACTTCTCGGTGCGCGGGCGCGACCGCATGATCCAGTACGTGACCGAAAAGTACGGCTCGGACTCGGTCGCCCAGATCATCACCTTCGGCACGATGGCCCCGCGGGCTGCGATCCGGGACTCCGCCCGGGTCCACGGGTTCGACTACAAGCTCGGCGATACCCTGGCCAAGCAGATCCCGGAGCCGATCATGGGCCGCTCGCCGTCTTTCGAGGAGTGCCTCAGGCCTGGCGAGGAACTCCAGAGGACATACGAAAGCGATGCCGACGCACGCAAGGTGATCGACACTGCCAGGGGCCTCGAGGGCAAGATCCGGAACACCTCGATCCACGCCGCCGCTGTAGTCATCTCCGGGCGCCCGTTGAAGGAGATCGTCCCGCTCCAGCTGGTTGAAGACAAGTCGGCACCGGCCACCTCGGACGAGAACGGCAGGCCGGTCAAGACCTACAAGACGGTGACCCAGTACGCGATGGGCCCGGTAGAAGACATGGGCCTGCTGAAGATGGACTTCCTCGGTCTGCGCAACCTCGATGTGATCGACGACGCGATCGACATCATCCGCCGCTCGCGAGGCGAGGAAATCGATATCGGCGAGATTTCACTCGACGACCGGAAGACCTACGAGATGCTCGCAGCAGGTGATTCGGTCGGCGTGTTTCAGTTGGAGTCCGAGGGAATGCGGGCGGCGATGAAGAGCGTCGTCCCGACCGAGTTCGACGACATCATCGCCCTGGTCTCGCTCTACCGGCCGGGTGCGATGGCCGAGATCCCGCGTTACGCACGAGGCAAGGCCGACCCGACGACGGTCACCTACGAAGATGAACGGCTCAAGGAAATCACCGAGGCCACCTATGGCTGTCTGGTCTACCAGGAGCAGCTGATGGAGATCTCGAAGAAGCTGGCCGGCTTCACTCCGGCCGAGTCCGACGACTTGCGCAAGGCGATCGGCAAGAAGGATCGGGACCTGATGGCCAGGATGGAAAAGAAGTTCATGGAAGGAACTGCCTCCTCGGGAACCGACCAGCGGGTCTCGGACAGCCTCTGGGCTTCGATGACGGCCGCCGCCGACTACTCCTTCAACAAGTCTCACGCCGCCTGTTATGCCCTGATCGCCTACCGCACCGCGTACCTCAAGGCCAACTACACGGCCGAGTACATGGCCGCCGTGATCTCGACAGTCATGGGCACCAAGGACAAGGTCCCCTTCTTCATCAGCCACTGCGCCGGCATGGGCATCAATGTGCTGCCGCCCGACATCAACCAGTCCGACCACGGCTTCGTGGTCACCGATGAGGGCATCCGGTTCGGACTCGACGCGGTCAAGAACGTCGGCCATTCGGCCGTCGAGTCGATTCTTCACGCGAGGGAGGAGCGCGCGATCGAGTCGCTGTGGGACTTCTGTGAGCGGGTGGATTCACGGGCCGCCAACAAGCGTGCGATCGAGTGCCTGATCAAGTGCGGCGCTTTCGACCTGCTGCCGGGTTCGCGTCGCGGAATGCTGGAGACCCTGCCGGAGGCACAGGCCGCCGGCACCAGGGCGCAGTCGGACGCTCACATGGGGCAGGGTTCGATTTTTGACATGGGCGGGGGCTCGGAAGAAGCTGTCAAAGGGGGTCAGCACGCGCCGATCTCGGAAACTGAGTTCGAGCAGAAGGAACTGCTCTCACTGGAGAAGGAGACTCTCGGCACATTCCTTTCCTCGCATCCGCTCGACGGGTTGCGCGAGGCGATCCTGGCGAGCTCGGACTGCGGACTGGACGAGCTCCGCCTGCGCGATGACGGCTCCTGGGTGAAGGTAGGGGGGATCATCACCGAGTATCGGAAGATGCGGACCAAGTCCGGGAGCCAGATGGCCTTCGCCACGCTCAGCGACATCGAGAGCGAGGTCGAGCTGATCGTTTTCAGGGCCGGCGAGTCGGAAAAGCTGGCGGCGATCCAGCCGGACTCCGTGGTGCTGGTCAAAGGCAGGGTGGACCAGACCGAAAAGGGCACGAAGATCGTCGCCCAGGAAGCCGTGGAGTTCGACCCCGGCCCGGAAGAGATAGCCCGGGCGGTCGAGCAGCAGAAGAAGAAGAAGGAGCCCTTCACGGTGAAGGTGGAGTCCGCCCGGCTTTCGCTCGATGCCCTTGAGGAAATCAAGTTGGTTTTCGAGCACCACAAGGGGGAGGCCGATGTGCACCTGGTGGTGGTCAACGGCGATCGAGAGCGCCGGCTGAAGCTCGGCCCCGACTACCGCGTGCGCCGCTCGCCCGGACTCAGCATTGAGCTCGAAGAGATTCTCGGCAGCGGCACCGCCCGCGCGGCCTGACCGGCGGGCTCGCCGGCGCATGCCGAGAAGATCCTCGACGTGGCAGCGCCAGTCGCATGGTTCCCGCAGCGTCTGTCCGAAGAATTCGGCAGCGCCTGTCCAAGGAGTTCGGCAGCGCCTGTCCTCGCATACCGACAGCGCCGTTTTGGGCTCTGTGACGACGTTTCACTGGTCCGGCACCGGCCATTCGAGAGGCATTGCTTTCTTGCGTACGTTCGGTCCGAGTGCGATCTGTCACAGGTTTCATAACCTAGTCATGGATCCATGTAACATTCGTTTATGACTTCGACACAGACACCAGAGGAATTGGTCCAGGAGCAGGCTGGCGATACGGGTGAAAAGCCCCCGTTCTCGCTTGAGCTGAGCCAGGACCAGAAAGACATCCAGGAGTGGGCCCACGGTTTTGCCGAAAACGTGATGCGGCCGGCCGCCCACGAATGGGACGAGAAGGAAGAGTTCCCCTGGCCGGTAGTCCAGGAGGCCGCCAAGATCGGCCTGTACGGCTTCGAGGGTATCGCCCAGTTCTTCGCTGACGAAAGCGGCCTTTCGATGCCGATCGTCAACGAAGAGATCTTCTGGGGAGATGCCGGTATCGGTATGGCGATCTTCGGCACCACGCTGGCCGTCGCTTCGATATTCGGACAGGGCACGCCGGAACAGATGGGCGAGTGGATCCCGCAGTGCTTCGGTACCGAGGATGACCTGAAAGTCGCCGCGTTCTGCGCCTCGGAGCCCGACGCCGGCTCTGATGTATCCGCAGTCCGTACCACGGCCAAGTACGACGAGGCCAAGGACGAATGGGTGATCAACGGCCAGAAGGCCTGGGCCACCAACGGCGGCATCGCCAATATCCATGTGGTCATCGCCTCGGTCGACCGTGAGCTCGGCTCACGCGGCCACGCGGCCTTCATCATTCCGCCGAACACGCCCGGCTGTGCGCAGGGCGCGAAAGTCAAGAAGCACGGTATCCGCGCTTCACACACCGCCGACGTCCACCTCGACGACTGCCGCGTTCCCGGCAGGTGCCTGCTCGGCGGCAAGGAGAAGCTCGACGAGCGTCTCGCCCGGGTCCGTGAGGGCAAGAAGAGCAGGGGCCAGGCCGCAATGGCTACCTTTGAGGCCAGCCGTCCCGTGGTCGGCGCCCAGGCGATCGGTATCGCCCGCGCCGCCTACGAGTACGCGCTCGAGTACGCCAAGGGCCGCGTCCAGTTCGGTAAGCCGATCGTCGAGAACCAGGCGATCGCCTTCACTCTGGCCGACATGAAGACCGAGATCGACGCCGCCAGGCTGCTGGTCTGGAGGGCTTCATGGATGGGTCGCAACCAGGTTCCGTTCGACAACGCCGAGGGCTCGATGTCGAAACTCAAGGCCGGCGAGGTTGCAACCTGGGTCACCGAGAGGGCAATCCAGATCCTCGGCGGCAACGGCTACGCCCGCGAGTACCCGGTTGAGCGCATGCATCGCGACGCCAAGATCTACGACATCTTCGAGGGCACCTCGGAGATTCAGCGGCTCGTTATCTCAAGAGCAATCTCAGGCCACCACATTCGGTAGATGCTGCTCCGGGCTTTGCCCGGTTGCGCGTGCAGCTGCGTTGACGAAAGCGCCCCCGGTTTCGGGGGCGCTTTCTGTTTGGACGGGGGACGGGCACTCCTCCGGGGCCACCAGGGCGTGCCTGACTTCGTCGACGCTCGACGGTTCGGGAACGTACTGAAGTACGCCCCCTTCACCGCCATCGCTTTACTCCTCGTCAGGCACGCCCCGGAGCCCCCGGAGAAGCACCCGCGTGGTGTGACGGCCGAGACTCGCTGACCCAGGGTGGATGCTCGGTAGGGCGCTCATTTCTGGACAGACGAATCTCAAGAAGTGGCCGCAATTGAGGCAAGCCCCATGCCTTAAGTCAGGTCACTTCCCGGCCCGTCGACCGCTGTGCGCCCGGGGCTTAGTAGCCGTGGCCGGTGTGGACTGGGGGTTTGGGGTTGTGGCCGGCGGCTCTCTTGCGCAGGTACTTGATCGAGGCGGTGAAGTCTTCGGCGAGGGCGTCTACGAGTTCCCGGGTCTGGTTGAACTTGACCAGCATTCGCATGATGCGGTCGTTCTCGTTGTTGGGCGGCAGCTGGTAGGCGGGGACCATCCAGCCGCGGCGCCGGGCGAGTTCTCCGACCAGGTCGTTGCTGTCGAACGGCTCTTCGTCCCTGGTCTTGGCGATCAGCAGGGGCAGGGTGGGGCGGTCGTCTTCGAAGACCTCGATCGCGTCTTCCGCACGCAGCAGCTCGGCGAGGGCCTCACGGTTCATGCTCATCGAGCGGACCACAGAGCTGTAGCCGTTGTGGCCCAGCCGGAGGAACTGGTAGTACTGGGCCAGGACAAATGATGAGCTGCCGGAGAAGTTCAGGGTGAAGGTCGCGTCCTTCTCACCGAGGTAGTCCTCGTAGAAGATCAGCTCCTCGGGAACCTGGGCGTCGGTGCGGGTTACCAGCCATCCGATGCCGGGGTAGACCAATCCGAACTTGTGGCCGGAAGCGTTGATCGAGACGACCGATTCGAGTCGGAAGTCCCACTCGAAGTCCGGATGGGAGAACGGGAAAACGAAGCCGCCCGAAGCCGCGTCGATGTGCATCGGAACCTCAAGCCCCTTGCCTTTGAGTTCAGTCAGCATTGCGTCGATGCCTTCGACGTCGTCGCACTGACCTGTGAAGGTCGTGCCGACCACCCCGATCACACCGATCGTATTCTCATCGATCTGGGGCTCGAAGTCTTCGGCCGTCATGGTCGTCTTGCCCTTGGGCACCGGTACCTGCCGCGGTTCGACGTCGAAGTAGCGGCAGAACTTGTCCCAGACCACGTGAACGTCGGCTCCGTAGACGAGGTTGGGGGCGGTGTCGGGCTTGCCGGCGTCCTTGCGGCGCTTCTTCCAGTTCCACTTCATCGAGAGCGCTCCGAGCATTACCGCCTCGGAGGAACCGGCGCATGCGGTGCCGGGCGTGTTCTGTCCAGCCGGGCCGTTGAAGAGGTCGTGGATCATGCGCACGCAGCGCTTCGAGATTTCGGCTGTGCGGGGATACTCGGCGTGATCGATGTAGTTGCGATGGAGATTCTCCGCGATAACCTGACGCGCCTCGGGCTCCATGTGGGTGGTGACGAAAGTGGCGAGGTTCTTGTTGGGGTCGCCGTCGAGCATCATTTCGGTGCTGACCAGGTTGTAGGCCGCCCTGGGAGTGACTCCTTCAACCGGCAGCTTTGTCGAGGGAGCCGGCTTCGTGAAGTAGGTCTCGATCAGCAGCTCTTCGCTCTCGGGATTGAACGGTGGCTCGGCTGGGCGCTTTGTGTGGTCTGTCATGGGGGCTCCTCAAGTTGAAGGTTGGGCTGAGCCTATCCTGCACGAACAAACCTGAATGACCCGGATGAGGTGAAAAACCCGGCTGAAGCCCGGCCCGGGGCGGGGCGCAACCAGGCTTGGAAACGGGTCAAACGTGGCGGGCCGCCAGGCCGCGTTCACGCAGTTCACGCGCGAAGGCGACGTCTTCGGCGGTTGCACCCTTCTTGTCCTTGCCGGGCGTTTCGAGCGTGGCGGTCAGGCCTTCGAAGCGTGGCTCGGAGAGGAAAAGTGCGAGAGCGTCGGCTCCGATCTCGCCGTCGCCGAGATCGGCGTGGCGGTCGCGTCTGGAGCCGAACTCGGTGGCGGAGTCGTTTATGTGGAGCGCCTTCAGACGGTCGAGGCCGAGCTTCGCTTCGATCTCGTCGACCATCGCTGTGATGCCCCCGACGGTGCGGATGTCGACCCCGGCCGCGAACAGGTGGCAGGAGTCGAGGCAGATCCCGACCCGGTCGACGCTTCCGGCAGCCTCGGTCAGCGCCTCGATCTCGTCGAAGTCGAGGCCGAGGATTCCCTTGTGGCCGGCCATCTGCTCGATAAGCACCGGGCAGCTCCCGGAGTCGGCGATCGCCTCGCCGATCAGCTCGCCTGCCCGCTCGAGTGCCGGGACCAGCTCGGCGTCCTTGCGGGCCCCGGGGTGGAGGACCACTCCGGTTGCGCCGATCCCGTCACCGACCCGCAGCGCGTGGGTCAGCGAGGCCAGCGACTTTGCCCGCAGCTCCTCGTCGGGGGTCGCCGGATTGATCAGGTAGATCGCGTGGATGATCACCGACTCGACCCCGGAACCGGCGATGGCCTCGCCGAAGGCGTCGAAGTCATCCTGTGTGTACTGGGTCGGCTTCCAGGCCCGCGGGCTCTGGTTGAAGATCTGGATCGAAGAGCAGCCGAGGCCTTCGCCGCGGGACACGGCCTTCGCCAGGCCGCCTGCTGTGGAAACATGGGCTCCGATGAGCATCAGTGAGAAAGACCTCCGGGTCAGGTTTGCGCCTTCGCCCACCGGTGCGCTTCATATCGGAGGGGCCAGGACCGCACTGTACAACTGGCTGGCCGCCCGGCACGCCGGTGGCACACTGGTCCTGCGGATCGAGGACACCGACCTCGAGCGCTCGACCGAGGCCAATGTCGATCAGATCCTCGAAGCGCTCGAATGGATGGGGATCGACTGGGACGAGGGCCCGCTGTCGCAGGTGGCGAGGGCTCCCGAGCACGCCGCCGCGCTGGAACGCCTGCTCAAGTCCGGGGCTGCCTACCGGGACGCCGCTACCGCCGAGACCGTGCGCGCCTGGAAGGACGAGCACGGTGCCGGCCGCGGCTACCGCGGAAACCCCGACCCATCCGGGGCCGGCGCGATCCGGCTGCGGGTGCCCGACGACGGCGACACGGTGGTTGAGGACCTGATCCGCGGCGAGGTTCGCTTCCCCAACGCCAGCCAGGACGACTTCGTGATTGCCCGGGGTGACGGCACCGCGCTCTACAACTTCGCGGTCGCGGTCGACGACGCCGACATGGGCATCACCGAGGTGATCCGCGGCGACGATCACCTTTCGAACACCCCCAAGCAGCTGCTGGTGCTGCGGGCGCTGGGAGTCGACCCGCCGCGATACGCCCACGTGCCGCTGCTTCACGGTCCCGACGGCAAGAAGCTCTCCAAGCGTCACGGCGCCGCTTCGGTCCAGGAGCTACGCGACGCCGGCTACCTGCCGGAGGCGGTGAGGAACTACGTCGCCCTGCTGGGCTGGGGCCCTGGCGATGACGAGACGCTGCTCGACACCGACGAGCTGGTCGCCCGGTTCCGGCCAGAGGACGTCGGACGCTCGTCGGCGGTCTTTGACGAGAAGAAGCTGCGCTGGATGAACGGGCGTTACATGCGCGAGATGGACCTCGACGAGTACACACGCACGGTGGCCGCGTTGAACGGACGCGAGCCCGACGAGAGGCTGCGGGCCGGCTGTGAGATAGCCCAGGAGAAGGCACAGACCATGACCGAGGTCTGGCCGCTGATCCGGTTCCTGTTCGAGCCGCCGGTCGAAGACGAAAAGGCGTGGCGCAAGACGATGAAAGCCCACGCCCCCGATGCGCTGACGGCCGCCCGCGATGCGCTGGCCGGGCTCGACGGCTTCTCGTCCGCCCAGGTCGAAGCGGCACTCGAGCCGATCCCCGCGAGCATGGACCTCGGCGCCGGAAAGGTCTACCAGCCGATCCGGGTCGCGATCACCGGGTCGACCGTCTCCCCGGGCATATTCGAGTCGGTCGCGGTCCTCGGTCGCGAGCAAACTCTGGCCCGGATCGATGCGGCGTTGGCCCGACTGGCCGCGGATCCACCCGAGCCGGCGGTCCCGGCCGCTCCTCAGTAGCTCCGGCAGCGGCTTCAGTGCTGTAAAAAGGACTTGTGATCTCGATCACTTCGAAATCGCGGTACGCGGTCGTCGCGATGGCCGAACTCGCCCGCTCGGGTGACAGTCCCGTGCCGGTCAAAGAGCTTGCCGAGCGTCGGGCGATCCCGGATCAGTTCCTGGAGCAGCTGTTCTCGACCCTGCGCCGGGCCGGCCTGCTGACCAGCCATCGCGGCAGCAAGGGCGGCTATACGCTCGCCCGCCCGGCCGCAGAGATCACCGTGCTCGAAGTCGTCCAGGCACTCGACGGCAAGGTCGGCCAGGAAGCCGACGAAGCCGGCGGAATCTGGGCGGACGGGGTCGCGGCCTTGCGCAAGGTGTTCGGTGAGACCACGATCGCCGATATTGCGTCGCGCGAGGGCGAAGACGCGGCGGCGGGGATGTACTTCATTTGATCGCCCCACAGGCCTCGGCCACAGTCGGAGGGACACCCCTGGTCTGGCTGGCGAGGATCGGGGTTGGGCTGGGCGCTGAAGTATGCGGCAAGCTCGAGTATTTCAATCCCGGTGGCTCGGTCAAGGACCGGATCGGCGCCGCGATGATCGGTGCGGCTGAAGCAAAAGGTCTGCTTGAGCGCGGAGAGTCCACGATCGTCGAGCCGACCAGCGGCAACACGGGTATCGCGCTGGCGATGATCTGCGCCGCGCGCGGCTACAGGCTTGTCCTGACCATGCCGGAGGGGATGAGCAGGGAGCGCAGCAAGCTGCTTCGGGCATACGGAGCCGAGGTGCTCGAGACTCCGTCGATGGGCGGAATGGACGAGTCGGTGGCGATGGCGGCAAGAATCGCTGAAGAACGCGGTGCTTTCATGCCCCAGCAGTTCTCGAATCCGGCCAACCCCGAGGCCCATTTTCGAACCACGGGACCCGAGGTCTGGGACGACACCCACGGAGAGATTTCGGCCTTCGTCTGCGGGGTTGGCACCGGGGGGACGATCACGGGTGTCGCCCGTTATCTCAAAGAACAGGAGTCCGACGCGAAGATCGTCGCGGTGGAACCCGCCACTTCACCCGTGCTTTCCGGCGGCAAGCCCGGCCCCCACCGGATCCAGGGCATAGGTGCCGGCTTCGTGCCGGAAGTGCTCGAAACCGGTCTGATTGACGAGTACCTCCCGGTTACCGACGAAGACGCCATCGAAACCGCTCACCGAATGGCCCGTGAGGAAGGCATTCTGTGCGGGATCTCGGCCGGGGCCAACGTTCACGCTGCGCTTGAACTCGCGGCCCGTCCGGAGTTCGCAGGCGGCAGGGTGGTGACCGTGGTCTGTGACTCGGGTGATCGCTACATGTCACTCCCGTTCTTCGCATCCTGATCGGGACGAACCGGAGGTAATCTCGAAACATGTCCCGACTTTCGATCAGCAGGACAGCTGAGGCTGTCAACAGACAGGTCGCTGCGGCCCGCGGCCGCGACCCCGCGACCGGGGGCGTCTCGACTGTTGAAATCCTGGCGACATGGCCCGGCGTGCATGCGGTGCTGGCCTACCGACTGGCCCGGCGCCTGCACCTCGCTGGGTTTCCGTTGCTGCCGCTGGTCATCTCCTACCTGAGCCGCGCGCTCACCGGGATCGAAATCCACCCCGGGGCGAAGATCGGCAGCGGATTCTTCATCGACCACGGATCCGGAACCGTGATCGGCGAGACGGCCGAGATCGGACAGGACGTGACGATCTACCAGGGGGTTACCCTGGGCGGAACCGGCTTCCAGCCCGGCAAGCGGCATCCCACGGTCGAAGACAACGTCACGATCGGCTCCGGCGCGAAGCTGCTCGGACCGATCACGGTCGGCCACGGAGCCAAGATAGGGGCCAACTCGGTCGTCGTCGAGGACGTTCCGCCGTGCTCGACGGTGGTCGGCAACCCCGGCCACCCGGTCAAGGTGGAGGGCCGCAAGGTTGAAGGCCCTGACGCCGACTGGATTCACCTGCCGGACCCGGTTCAGGATGCGGTCAAACTGCTTTCTGCGCGGATAAAGGAACTGGAGAAGCAGGTCGCGGAACTTTCCGGGGAGGCCGACCCCGAAAACGGCGAACCTGAGTCGAAGCCTCGAAAAGGCCGCTCCTCCGCCGGCGGCTGAGGCCGCCCCGCTCCCACATTGGCATCTTGCCGACTATATATCCTCGATCGGTGGAGGCTGCAACCAATACATCCGAAGGCCTGAACCCGCCCCAGCAGGAGGCCGTCGAGTACGGCGACGGGCCGCTGCTGGTGATCGCCGGTGCCGGTTCCGGCAAGACCCGGGTTCTGACCCACCGGATCGCGCACCTGCTCGCGACGGGGCGGGCAAGGCCCGGCGAGATCCTCTCGATCACCTTCACCAACCGGGCGGCGAAAGAGATGCTGGAGCGGGTCGAGCAGCTGGTCGGCCGACGCTCTCGGGCAATGTGGGTGACGACCTTCCATTCCTCCTGCGCCCGGATGCTCAGGGCCGACGCCGAGCGGCTGGGGTACTCGAAGTCGTTCACGATCTACGACGAATCGGACTCCCTGCGAATGGTCAAGCGGGTCATGGAAGAGCTGGATATCGACACCAAGAGGTTCCCGGCCCGGGCGGTCAGGTCGGCGATCTCGGGGGCCAAGAACCAACTGCTCGACTCGATCAGCTACGGCGAGCGTCAGGGATCCTGGTTCGAAGAGCAGGTGGCCGCCGTCTACGAGCTCTACGAAAAGCGCATGCTCGATAACAACGCGATGGACTTCGACGACCTGCTCGTCCGCACGGTCAACGTGATGGAGCTTTTCCCGGAGGCGCGGGAGCGCTGGCGCCGGACTTTCAGGTACGTGCTGGTCGACGAGTACCAGGACACCAACCATGCCCAGTACCGGCTGCTGCAGCTGCTCTGCGCCGAGCATCGCAACCTGACCGTGGTCGGTGACGAGGACCAGTCGATCTACGGCTTCCGCCACGCCGATATCCGCAATATCCTCGACTTCGAGAAGGACTTTCCCGACGCCAAAGTGGTCAAGCTCGAGCAGAACTACCGCTCGACCCAGACGATCCTCTCGGCCGCCAACGCCGTGGTCGAGAACAACCGCGACCGGAGGCCGAAGGAGCTCTGGACCGATTCGGGCCAGGGCGAGGAGATCGAAGTGGTCCGGCTGGGAGACGAACACGAAGAGGCCCGCTGGGTTGCCGGGGAGGTGGAACGGCTCTGCGATGAGGAGGGCGTCTCGGCCGACGAGATCGCGGTTTTCTACCGGACCAACTCGATGAGCCGGGTCCTGGAGGACACGCTCGTCCGGTTCGACCGGCCCTACCAGGTGGTCGGCGGCACCAGGTTCTACGACCGGGCTGAGATCAAGGACGCGGTCGCCTACCTGCAGTACCTGAACAACCCGGCCGACTCAGTGGCCTTCTCCAGAATCGTCAACACCCCGCGGCGGGGGATCGGCAATACCAGCCAGAGCCGTCTGCTCGCTCACTCGAATACCACCGGCGAAACCATCTGGGACGTCGCCCAGTCGGTGGAGACGGTCCCCGGTCTGGGGGCGGCAGCGATCCGCTCGGTCACGGCCTTTCAGACGGTCATGGCCGAACTGCAGTTCAAGGCGGAGGGTGAGCCGGTCGCCCCGCTGCTCGAGGCCGTGCTTTCTGAGAGCGGCTACATGGAAGCGCTGGAAGCCGAGCGCACGATCGAGGCCGAAGGACGGATCGAGAACCTCCAGGAGCTGGTTTCGGTGGCGGCCGAGTTCGACACAAACCGGCTGATCGAGGGCGAAAGCGATGCTTCGCCCCTGGAGGAGTTTCTCCAGCAGATCTCGCTCTACAGCGAACAGGACAAGCTGAGCGGAGAGCAGACGCTGCTCACGCTGATGACCCTCCACAACGCCAAGGGGCTCGAGTTCCGGGTGGTATTCATCCTCGGCTGCGAAGACGGCATGTTCCCTCATTCCCGGGCGCTCGACGAAGGCGAAGAGGAAGAGGAACGCCGGCTCTGTTACGTCGGCATCACCCGGGCGCGCGAACGGCTCTACATGACCAGCGCCCGGACCAGGCGGATCTTCGGCGGCCAGGCCGAAGCCACGGTCCCTTCTCGCTTCCTTGATGAACTGCCCGCCCGTCTGGTCCATCACCAGGGTTCGGCGCCGGGCTATTTACAGCCGGGCCCGATCCGCAGCTACAGCGCGCCCGGAGCGATCAGGTCATCCGGTGGTCCCGTTCGCCGTCCCGACCCGATCGAACCGACCACCCCGCTGGCAGTCTCTGTCGGTGACGACGTGGTGCATGCCAGCTTCGGCGAGGGGGTTGTGATCGGCTCGGAGCCCGGAGGGCTGATAATCGTGAGGTTCCCGGCCGACGGGACCGAGAGGAAACTGATGGCGGAGTACGCCCCGATCCGGAGGAAATGAAGATGCCGGCAGAGATCATCGACGGCAAGCAGGTTTCGGCTGAAGTCAGGGCGCGGGTCGCGGACGATGTAGCCGGGTTCATCGAGGGCGGCGGCAAGGTGCCGGTGCTGGCCACCGTGATCGTCGGCGAAGATCCTGCGTCGGAGGTCTACGTGGCCAACAAACACCGGGCCTGCGAGGAGGCCGGGATGAAGTCGGTGCACCACGGCCTGCCCGGGGAGACCTCACAGGAAGAGCTGCTGGGACTGGTAAGCGAGCTCGGGGCGGACGACTCCGTAGACGGCATTCTGGTTCAGCTGCCGGTGCCGGACCACATCGACGCCGACGCGGTGGTAGCGGTGATCGACCCCGCCAAGGACGTTGACGGACTCAGTCCGGTCAGTGCCGGTCTGCTGGCCGGAGGCAGCCCGGGCATGGTTCCCTGCACGCCCGCCGGGGTGCTCGAGCTGATCGAGCACGCCGGAGTCGATCTGACCGGTGCGGAGGCGGTGATCGTCGGCCGCTCTAAGCTGGTCGGCCGTCCGTTGATCAGCCTGCTGCTCGACCGCAACGCAACCGTTACGGCCTGTCACTCGCGTACTCGCGACCTCGCCGGCGTCTGCCGCCGGGCCGACGTGCTGATTGCCGCGGTCGGGGTGCCGAGGCTGGTCGGGGCCGATTTCGTCAAGCCCGGCGCGGTCGTGATCGACGTCGGCATCAACCGCACCGAAGAAGGTCTGGTCGGTGACGTGGACTTCGAGCCGGTATCGCAGGTGGCCGGTGCGATCACGCCGGTTCCCGGTGGGGTCGGTCCGATGACGATCGCGATGTTGATGTCGAACACCCTGCGGGCCGCCCGGAACCGTGGGTGAGGCCAGGGCGCCGAAGCGGCTGCGTCCGGACCCCGGGATTCTGCTCGCCGGAGCTGCTTCGATCATGTTGCTTCTGCTTCTGTCCCGGGGATGGTTCGGCCTTGAGCAGGCGGCGCCCGTCACCGAAGACGCGGTAGGCGTCGGTCTGGGCCGGAGCTTCGACGCCTGGGTCTCATTCGCCTGGCTGGACCTCTTCCTCCTCGCGGTCGTCGCGGTCAATCTGGCTTTCGTGGCCATGGCGTTCGCCGGTCTCAGGCTGCGCCTCCGTCCCGGCCCGGTGCTTGTCGGGCTGGGAATAGTTTCTTTCCTGCTGATCTCGTACAGGCTGGTAATTCCGCCGTGGCCCGATGCCGAGCGTGAGGTCGCGCCGTATCTGGCTCTGCTCTGCTGTGCGGCAATTGCCGGCGGTGGGCATCTCTCGTTTCTGATCTCAAGTGGAAAGCTCCAGGCCAAGGGAGAACCCAAACCACCGAGGCGGGCGCATGGAAGGTAGCCTTCCGCCGGTGAACCGGGATCCAGAAACCGATCCGCAGCAAGGTGCAGGCAGAGGCTCCGCGGCACCCGGACAGTTCGTCTTTGGCCGGGTCCACCTTCCCGAGTGGCTGGTCGGGATCGGCGGCATCGCAGTACTGGCGGGGCTGCTGCTGCCGTGGTCCGGTGGGGCCACCGCGATCGAGTCTCTGTCGCTGCTCAAGTTGCTGCTCATGGTGGTAGGTGCCGCCGCCGTCGCGGTGCCCGTGGTGGTCGCCATGAGTTCGAGGAACGATCTGCCGGTTGCCTGGGAGACCCTGCTTGCCGTCGCCGTAACCCTGCTTACCCTGGTGCTGCTGATCAGGTTGTTGCTGCCACCCGACGAGGGGCTCGCGGACGGTTTCTTCGTGGTCCTCGCAGGCTCGGTCCTGACAGTACTGGCCGGTTGGCGCAGCGTGGCCCGCGAGTACTGAAGACCTCCCCTAGACTCCTGCCGGTGATCGAGCGAGAACAGGTCCTGCATGTCGCCCGGCTTTCCAGGCTGAAGCTGAGCGAGCAGGAGGTGACGGCGATGCAGGGCGACATGTCGTCGATCCTCGTCCATGTCGACCGGCTTTCGCAGATCGATATCGATGGGGTCGAGCCGACTTCCCATGTCGTACCGCTTGAAAACGTGCTGCGTGAAGACTCGCCCCGGCCGAGCCTCGAGCGCGATGTGAGCCTTTCGCAGGCGCCTGATCCGTCGGAAGGCGCCTTCCGCGTACCTTCCCCGCAGGCCGAGGCCTGATCGTGGCCGAAAGCGGACTGACTGCCGCAACCGCGGCCTCAACGGCAGGCATGATCGCTTCAGGCGAGGTTTCGGCCGCCGAGGTACTCGATGCCTGGATCAAGCGCAGCGCCGGCGACGACTTGAACGCCTACCTTTGGCGCGCTTCGGCCGAACAGGCTGCGGAGGGCGTCGCGGCATCCGGCGACGGGCCGCTGGCCGGAGTCCCGGTCGCGGTGAAAGACATCTTCTGTACCGCCGGCGTGCCGACCACTGCGGCCTCAAGGATCCTGGACGGATACATACCTCCATACGACGCGGCTGCGGTGCGCAGGGTTGCAGCGGCCGGGATGCCGATGCTCGGCAAGACCAACATGGATGAGTTCGCAATGGGCTCGTCGAACGAGAATTCAGCCTACGGTCCGGTGCTCAATCCGTGGGACCGCAGCCGGGTGCCCGGCGGTTCCTCCGGTGGCTCGGCTGCCGCGGTTGCCGGCGGCCTCGCTCCGTGGGCGCTCGGCACTGACACAGGCGGCTCGATCCGCCAGCCGGCTGCGCTCTGCGGGATCGTTGGCCTGAAGCCCACCTATGGTTCCATTTCCCGCTACGGGATGATCGCCTTCGCCTCCTCGCTCGACCAGTGCGGCCCGATCACCCGGGACGTGACCGACGCCGCCCTGATGCTGGGCGTGCTTGAGGGTCGCGACGAGTTGGACTCGACCTCGGTCGGCATCAAAGGTGGAGTGTCGAGCCCCTCGGCCGAGGATCTCTCGGGGCTGGTTTTCGGGGTGCCGTCTGCCCTGATGGGCGAGGGGGTCGAGCCCGGAGTCAGGTCGGTATTCGAGGCCACACTGGAGAAGATCAGCTCCCTGGGTGGCAGGATCGAAGAGATCGACCTGCCTCACGCCGGCCACGGGATATCGGCTTACTACGTGCTCGCCCCGGCCGAGGCTTCAACCAACCTCTCCCGCTACGACGGGGTCCGCTACGGCAATCGTGTGCCCGGTTCAGACCTGATCGACATGTACGAGCAGACTCGCTCCGCGGGCTTCGGGCCGGAAGTCAAGCGGCGCATCCTGCTCGGGACCTACGCCCTGTCCTCGGGCTACTACGACGCCTACTACGGCCGTGCCCAGCGGGTCAGGACGATGATCGTGCGCGATTTCGATGCCGCCTTCTCCGGCGTGGACTTTGTGATCACACCGACCTCGCCTTCGGTCGCCTTCGGCCTCGGTGAGAAGACCGAAGACCCGTGGACGATGTACCTCAACGACCTTTTCACTGTGCCGATGTCGCTTGCCGGGATCCCGGCCATCTCGATCCCGGCCGGGCTGGCCGCACCCGCAGGTGGAGGGCCGGACCTGCCGGTCGGGTTCCAGATCGCGGCTCCGGCTTTTCAGGAGCAGAAGCTGCTGGAAGCCGCCTTCGCCCTCGAAAGCGCGATCGCGTTCGACGGTTCGGCGGGGAGGGCCGCAGGATGAGCGGCACCGAGGGCTCCGACGGCGCGAGGGCCGAGGCTGCCGGCGACGGTTACGAGGCCGTCATCGGCCTCGAGATCCATGTACAGCTCTCGACCGAAACCAAGATGTTCTGCGGCTGCCGGCTCTCCTTCGGCGACGAGCCCAATGTCCACACCTGCCCGATCTGCCTCGGTCATCCGGGAGTGCTTCCGGTGCCGAATCGAAAGGCGATCGAGTACGGCCTGCAGATCGCCGCCGCCCTGGACTGCGAAGTCGCTCCGCGCTCGATCTTCCACCGCAAGAACTACTTCTACCCGGACAACCCGAAGGCGTACCAGATCAGCCAGTTCGATATTCCGCTCGCCTCGAACGGCCGGCTGAACGAGGTGCGCATCCACCGGGCCCATCTCGAAGAAGACGCAGCAAAGATGATCCACGTCGGCACCAGCGGCCGGATCCAGGGCTCGGATGCCTCACTGGTGGACTTCAACCGGGCCGGCACGCCGCTGGTCGAGATAGTGACCGAACCAGACCTCAGAAGCGGTGCCCAGGTACGGGAATGGGGTCAGCTGCTGAGGGCGACAGTCAAGCAGCTCGGTGTATCGGATGTGAACATGGAAGAGGGCAGCCTGCGCTGTGACGCCAACGTCTCCATACGCCCGGTCGGGTCAAGCGAACTCGGAACCAAGACCGAAATGAAGAACATGAACTCGTTCCGTTACCTCGAGCGCGGGGTGGAGGCGGAGATAGAACGCCAGAAGCAGCTGCTCGCCTCAGGCGGCAGGGTCGTGCAGGAGACGCTGCATTTCGACCCCTCATCGGGTGAGCTTCATTCGCTGCGCTCAAAGGAGGAGTCACACGACTACCGCTACCTGCCCGAGCCCGACCTCGTACCGTTGGCGCCGACCGCGGAGATGCTGGCTGCGGCGACCGCTTCGCTGCCGGAGTTGCCGGCCGCCCGTGCCGCGCGCTACCGCGACGACCTCGGTGTCTCAGACGGATCTGCCCAGCTGCTCTCGTTCGAGACCGAGTGGGCTGATTTCTTCGAGGGGGTGCTCGCCCATGACGAGGGCCTTGAGCCTCGGGTGGCCGCCAACTGGGTTACTGGCGAGTTTGCCGCGGAACTGCGCAAACAGGGCGACCAGGGCCTCTCCGATACGAAAGTGACGCCGGACAGCCTCGGCAGCCTGGTTGAGATGGTTTCCTCCGGGAGGATTTCCCACGCATCGGGCAAGAGCGTGCTTGAGTCGATGGTCGCCGACGGCGCCGACCCGCGGCGGGTGGTGGAGGAGCAGGGCCTCGAGCAGATCTCGGACTCAGGCGAACTGGAAAAAATCGTCGAGGCGGCGATAGAAGGCAATCCCGAACCGGCCGAGCAGGTCCGCTCTGGCAATGAAAAGGCGATCGGCGCCCTGGTCGGCGCGGTGATGAAAGAGACTCGTGGCCGCGCCGACGGCGGTGAAGTCAATCGCCTCCTGAGAAAGCACCTCGGCCTCTGACCTGAGCCTCCCGAGGGCCCTGCCTGACGGCGTCGGGCTCACGGGTTCTCCCATAGTTACTGCCGAGTGTCGGTCTACTGCCGAGTGCCGGTCTACTGCCGAGTGCCGGACTACTGCCGAGTGCCGGATTATCAGCGCCGGGATCCGGTCACGCTGAACCGCTTGGCTGCGAGACTGGCGCTGGTACGGCCGGTCTGGTCCACCGAATACACACGAAGGAGGTGGGAGCCTCTGCGCAGTCGCCGGAGCGTTGTGCGGCTGCCGCACTGGAATTCCGATCCGCGGTCCAGGCGACAACGGAAGGAGAGTGGCGTGCTGCCGGAACCACCCAGGCGGAACGATGCCGTCGAACCTCTGATCCTGCCGCGTGAACCCGACTGGATCGTGACTGTCGGAGTCATCGACCCTCCGACAGCCGGGTAGGTGTAGACGTTCTTCACCTGATCGCCGAAGTATGGTCCGAATGTCAGGCCGCACAGCTCCGGACTGGACTCGCAGTAGCCGTAGCTGACCACCGAGTTCAGGTAGTCGCCGCCGGTGATCCAGCCGCCGCCGCTTGATCCGCCCTGCATGTCGCAAGGGCTGGCGGCGATAGGAAAGGGGCTGCCCTCGGCGGTGTCCCGGTTCACGGTCTGCGACCGGCAGCCGATCATCGTCTCGCCGTCGTAGGGAGGGCCGGGCTCGAGCGGGTATCCGTAGATCGTGAACTGGCGATTCGTCGGGTTCAGGTCGAAGGCGATCCGGCGGGCACCAGTCGTGTCCTCAATCCGGTTCTCAAGCACCACTACTCCGATGTCATGGCTCAGCTGCCCGGTCTCCACGTATCTGCTGCTGGTGAACACCGCGGTCGCCGGCCAGACCCCGAACGGCTCGGCGTTCGGCTGGCCGCCCTGGTAGGCCGGGACGAAGACCAGCTGGTTCACGTACTGGGCGGTGTCGGTGTCGTACACACAGTGCCCGGCTGTGAAAACGATGTTCCGGCCGCGTGAGTTGACGACCGTTCCGGAGCAGGCAAACTCATCGAGGCCCAACCTGAAGAAGATCTTGCCGTGCGTCCTGAGCGGATACTGCTGGATGTCAGCCGGCAGGAAGGTGCCGTCTGCGGCCGATACGCCGGCATCTCCCAGGTTCGGGACATCAAAGGCTGCTTTGGCTGAAGCCTGCGGCTCAACCGGCTCTGCTTCGCGGAAGTCGCGCGGACTCCAAGAAGCGACTGCGTCGTCGGGGGGTGTCTCGAGGCTGGAGCCGGATACGCCCGAGGAGGCCGTTCGTACTGTTGCGGCCGGGTCCCCCGGGGTGGCCGCAGCGACTGTGGTGCCGGGGATCGCGAGTGCCGTCAGGAACGAGAAAAGGCAGAGGATGGCCACCCGGACTGGCAGCCCGTCCCCGCTTCTCTTCAAGCCCCTGCCTGAAACCTCCATCTGAGGATCCTAGACGATACGGACCCCGTTCCCCCGTGCGTGCGCGCCCGCAGGATGAGCTCGTGACACATTGTTACGAGGCATATACTCGCCGTCATGGCCTGGAACGTAGTCATCGCCGGTGGCGGATTCGCCGGTTCAACCGTCGCCCGCGAACTTGAGCGCATGCTTCCGCAGCAGTCGGCCCGGCTTGTCCTGGTCAACGACGTCAACTTCATGCTCTACACGCCTTTCCTGCCGGAAGCTGCCGCCGGCACGCTGGAGCCCCGCCACGTCGTAACGCCCCTGCGCGACATCATCCACCGGGCCAACCTCAGGCTGGGAGCGGTGGACGCCCACGATCCGGAGGCGCGCACGGTCGGCATTCGCAGTCATTCGGGAGAGTCCGAGACGGTCCCCTACGACCAGCTAGTACTGGCACCTGGCTCGATTTCGAGGTTTCTGCCGGTCCCCGGGCTGAGCGAGCACGCTGTCGGTTTCAAGAGTCTCGCCGATGCGATCTACCTCCGAAACCACGTGATCGAATCGCTCGAGCTGGCGAACGCGACCGGCGACGAAGCACTGCGAAACCAGCTGCTGACCTACGTTTTCGTCGGCGGTGGTTATGCCGGCCTGGAAGCGCTCGCCGAATTGCAGGACTTCGCCGCCGATGCGATGAGCGACTACCCGCGGGCACGGCTCCACGGAATGCGATGGATCCTGGTCGAGGCGGCCGGCAGGGTGATGCCCGAGATCGACGCCGATCTCGCCGACTACGCGTTGCGGGAGCTGCGGGGCAGGGGGATCGACTTCCGCCTGGACACGACTTTGACGAAGGTCACCGCCGAGTCGGTGGAACTCTCGACCGGCGAGGTGGTGCCGGCCCGAACCGTCGTCTGGACCGCCGGTGTGGTGCCACACCCGAGCCTGAGGCGCCTCAATGTGCCGCTGGACGAGCGCGGCCGGGTGAAAGTCGACTCATCGCTCAAGGTGGAAGGCATGGCCGGGGTCTGGGCACTTGGTGACGCGGCTGCGGTTCCGAATCCGAACGGAGGTCTCTGCCCGCCGACCGCGCAGCATGCGGTGCGCCAGGCCCCGGTCGTAGCGGCGAACATCGCCGCGGAGTTCGGGATCGGCAGACCGAGGACCTTCGACTACAGCGACAGCGCTTCATTCGTCAACCTCGGCCGGTACAAAGCGGTGGGCAAGATCGGCGACCGGACTTTTCGGGGCTTTCCGGCATGGTGGATGGCCCGGACCTACCACATGAGCCAGATCCCGGGCCTTCCCCGGAAGATCCGAGCGGTGATCGACTGGACCGCCAGCCTTCCGTTCCGGCGCGACCTTTCCGAGGTCGGTTCGATCGGCCGCCCGGGTGTGCTGAGCCCGGAGAAGTACGAAAAGGGCGGCTCTCACCGTCCGGTCGAGTAGCGCCGGAGCCGGTTACGGGCCAGCAGCGGTCACCTCAACCGTAGTATCCATGCCGCGTTCGGCATGGTCGGCAAGGGAGCACCAGAGGCGGTACGTGCCGGGTTCCGTAACAAACCGTAGCCGGCTGTAGCTCGAAGGCGCGGTGTCTGCGATTTCGTACTCCGGCCCGCCTTCGATCCGTTGAAGGTGGAGGTCGTGTTCGTCTTCGCCGCGGTTGCTCAATTCGACGATCGTGTCGCCCGACTCGAGGCTCTGACGGGACAGGGTAAAGCCGAACTCGAAGGCCTTCACCCCGAGACGGGCCGGCACGGGCGGCGGGACGGGCCGGCAGACCCGCCACCTGTGAATGCGAACGACCCGCCGGATCCGTCCGTTCCGGCGGACCTTCCGGACGACCCGCTTCGCCTTCCACGTGCACGTCTTCGCGCTCGGTGTCGTCGCCGAGGCCGACCCGGGGGAGGCCGACCCGGGGGAGGCCGATGCTTGTGAGACAGGCGCCAGCAAAAGGCCGGCAACCAGGAAGGCTGTGATTGCCGCGAAACGGGTCAAGTCCGGACCAGCTTCGGCCGGGCGAGCTTCGCCGCGCCGGGGATGATCGGCCCGGCCTCCTGCCCCAGCCACTGTTCAAGCAGCGAGCAGTACATCGAACGGAAGTCGCTGGTGTGGCGCACGTTGTCATCCTCGTCAAGTTGTGTCAGACCGGGAAACTCGCCGACCATTCTGCCTTCGGCCATGCTGCCGATGATGAACGCGGTCCCGGCCGCGCCGTGGTCGGTCCCGGCAGAGCCGTTCTCCTCGGGTCGACGGCCAAACTCGCTCCACATTTCGACCAGCACCCTGTCCTGCAGGCCTCGAGACTCGAGGTCGCGCTGGAAGGCGAGGATCGAGTCGCAGGTCGTCTGAAGGTTGCGGGCGAGGTCGTCCTTCTGGTCAGAATGGGTGTCGTAGCCGCCATCGGCGCTGACCGATACGCAGTGGAGAGGCAGCCCCGCGCCGAGCAGAGCGCCGAGGCCGGAGAGCTGGCGGGCAAGGTCGCTGTCCGGGTAGGCGACCGGCGCGGTGAACTCACTGAAGCCCTCGAGGCTCTCGCGAACGCTGTTGGTGCTGCCGATCGCCCGCCTGGCCTGGTTCAGGGCGTCCGAATCCGACTTGAACGAGCCAAACCTTTTGAAGCTGCGGTAGAGCTCCTCGGTCACCGGATCGTCGACCCAGGACCAGAGGTCGTAGCCGGTCACACCCTCGACGGCGGCGACCGGTTTGCTCGCGGTGGCCATCGCCGGCGAGAGCGAGCCATCCAGCGAAAGACCCTGAAGCGGATTTACGTCGCTGCCCGTCAGGTCGAGGTAGCGACCCATCCAGCCGGTCGACCCGCCGGTGTCGAGGGCTCCGACCTCCCAGAAATGCCGTGAGGTGAAGTGCGACTGGTTGGGATCGTCGTAGCCGACGGCCGGCAGCACGGTGACCTTGCCTTCGGAGTGGAGCGTGCGCAGTCCGGCGGCCGCAGGGTGCCAGCTCAGACTCGTATCTTCGGAGAAGGGTGTCGCTCCGGCGGGATTGATCGCCAGGTTGGGCCTCAGGTCGAAGTAACGCGGATGCCCGGTCGGGGCGAGGATGCTCAGCGCGTCGGCTCCACCGTCGAGGAAGATCGAAACGATCACCCGGTTCGATTGAGCGGCCTCGGCGATTCCGACGTCGAAGATCGAGATCGGCAGCTTCGACGCGCCGTAGACCGAAAGGGCCAGACCGGCTGCTCCGGCGAGCATTCGCCTGCGGGTGAGCCCCGTTCCCGCCGGCAGCGGCATGCCCGGCTCGATCGCAGGCAGTCCCTGGCCGGCCTGTGCAGCCGCGCCCTGCAGCAGTTTCGACCGGGTGTAGTTGTTGCAGCAGTTGTGCTGGTTCATGAGAGCTGCATGTCGGGGGAGACGGCGATCAGTTGGAGCAGGGCGTTCTGTCGCAGTGCCCGGTACGGACCCTGCTGCCAGTCGTCGGTGATGCGACCCGCAACCCTGTCCGAAAGCGAAACAAGCTCTTGCTGGTGCTCGGCCCTCAGCGCCGGCCAGCCGAATGTGGCCAGGGCGCGGTTCAGTGCGTCGCGGGTCGGTTCGTCCTTCGGGTAGGGCTTCTGATCGTCCCACGCATCAAAATGCCTGTCCTGGAGAGCGGTGGTGACCATCAGCCAGCGGGCCCGCGTGGTCGATGTATCCAGCCAGCGCTCGTCGTCCCAGCCGGATACGTTCGGCGGGTAGAACAGCTGCTGTCCGGCGGAGGTACTAAGCCAGGTCCAGTCCTCGGTTTTGATCGTCAGCTTCAACGAGCGCATCAGGCCCGCGGCGAATACGACAGGCGGCTTGACCATCGCGGCACCGCGGTAAAAATCGGGATGCATCAGGATCGCTTCGACCACGGGACGGATCTGTCTGCCCCCGCTCAGGTATTTCTTCATCAACGCAGCCTTTGTGCTGGGGCTGGGGGCGGTGGGGATGAAGCAGCTCCAGAGCTTTGCGACGAAGAAGCTCGCGTGAAGCGGGTGCTCGTAGCAGAGCCTGCAGGCGTCGGTCCAGTTCCAGTTTCCACGCTTGCCGAAGATCTTCTTCGAGTCCGTGTCATGAAGTTCGGGGTCAAAGCGGAAGTTGATCGTCCCCTGATCGTCGTCCCAGTCGTAGGTCCATCCGGTCAGGGCGCGGGCCGCTTCACGGATGTCGTCTTCGGTGTAGGCGCCGCGGTCGGCCCCGAGCGAGAAAAGCTCCATCATCTCCCGGGCGTAGTTCTCGTTCGGCGAAAACCTGGTGCTGTCACCGCCGCTGAGCCATTGGAGCATCGCCGGGTCCTTTGTGAGGCTGAGCAACAGCCGGTCAAAGCTGCCGGTTGCGTGGGACCTGATCGTGGCGTACTGATCCAGCATCTGCTGCTGTTGGGAAACGCCTTCGTTCGAGGTCGCAAACCAGTCGTGGAAGATAAACGCCATGCGCTCGCCGAACGGCTGGTCGGTACGCACCATGCGGTCGAGCCACCACAGGTGGTCATGCCCCCAGGAATCGGCGGGGGCGAGGGGAAGGCCGTCGCTGTCGACCGGTGCCGGACCGATCAGCTTGGCCTTGCCGCGAGGGCGGGTCAACGAGAGCACCGCCCTCTTCATTCCCATGCGAGCGAGTTTTTCTGCCTGCCCCGGGCTCGGCCCGAATCCGGCCCGGTTCAGCAGCCTGGTCGCTTCAAGTCGCCCGAACGCGCCGCGATAAACCCCGAAAGGCTGGGGTACAAGTGGTTTTGATGGACGCTGTGCCTTCGGCAGGGGCCTTGGGCCCGGGTCCCGGCGGGGAGGCCTGCGGCTGCCTTTTACCCGGATCACCTTCGTTTCGCGGTGGACGACGCCTTCTCCGCGGTCGACCCAGCGCACAAAACGGTAGGTCTTCAATCCTCGACTGCTGGCCCCATACGCCTTGCGCAAATCTGCCCCGCTCCTTTCAGAACTGCTTGGGCCCATTATTCACCATCGGTCAAGTCCGTCCGACTGGTACCCCCGGCAGGTGGCATGGGGGACAATGAACGCATGGGTTACGAATGGATCATGATCGCGGTTGCCTTCGGGGTTGCCACCGGATTTGTCGGCCGGTCCAAAGGCGGCTCATTCCTGCTCTGGTTAGCGGTCGGCACGGTGCTGCCCGGGTTCGGACTCGCAGCCGCTGTCCTGACCCGCGATGAACAGCGTGAACCGGAGCGTCAGTGTCCCAACTGCCGAAACACAGTCAAGCTCTACGTCCAGATCTGCCCCCGATGTGGAGAAGAGCTCTACCTGCCGGACCCCTCGGAGGTCCGCATGCCGCCAGCGAAGAAGCGGTCGGGCGAGCAAGGATGAGCCGGCGGACCGGTGTCGGCTTTCAGCGCAGCCAGGTGCGCATGATCGCGTTGGCGAATCCGACTCCGTAACGGAAGACAGCCGGCTTCTTCGAGCTGCCGTGGAGGCGCTGCTCGACGGTTACCGGTACCTCTTTCGCCGGTATCCCGCGTTTGATCGCCTCGATCATGAACTCCGAGGTGTGGAACTGCTCCTGTTTGAGCACCAGCTGGGGCAGGACAGTGGTCCTCACCGCCCGGTAGCCGTTGGAGCAGTCGCTCACATGTGTCCTTGTGATCAGGGAAACCATGCGGTTGAAGACGACGATGCCCATCTCGCGGGCGAAATGGTTTTTGTCGGCATGGCCGAGCACCCGTGAGCCGTGGGCCACATCCACCTCACCGTCGAGCACCGGCTTGACCAGCGCGGGCATCTCCGAGGGAAGGTGCTGGCCGTCGGCGTCGAGAGTCACCACGATCATCGCCTCCGAATCGACCATCAGCCTGTAGCCGGTTCTCAGCGCCGCCCCGCCACCGCGGTTGACCACATGTCGGGCGACGACCGCGCCGTAGCCTTCGGCGACATCTTCGGTGCCGTCCCGTGAGCCGTCGTCCACGACGAGCACCGCCGTCGCCACCCCACAGACCTCATCCGGGATCTGCTCGAGCACATAGCCGATGTTGTCGGCTTCGTTGAAGGCGGGGATGACCACCGCAATGCGGTTTCGGAACCGGCTGCGATGGCCCTCCAGGCGGAACTGTTCGGAGGTAATGCCTTCGAGTACGGCCGAGATCTGCCTCGTATTGCGGCCGCTGACCGAGAGCGCCCGGATCGACATCAGGAACAGGATGATGATCGCGAACACGGCCAGGCCGAGGATCCGGCCGCCGTTGCCGCGCTCGAACGAGAGTGCGGCAAGGACCCGGTCTGTCAGCTCCGTGCCGGAAACGATCGCGAGTCCGAAACCCGCGAGCATCAGGATGAGCACGTCGGCATTGCGGAGTTCCCGCCGGCGCACGAGCGCGAAGGCGATGATCAATACTGCCAGGACGAGGCCGCTGGCGCGCAGCGCGGTCAGTTGTGTCGGGAGGATCGAAGCGAGGATCAAAGGGTGGGACTCATGTCGGGTCTGTGTTCAGGACGAGGGTCGAGGTTTGTGACCGGTCTGGCCGAAGCGTGCGCGAAGCCGGGCGGCTGCTTCGGTGAAGGCTATTGCTGCCAGCGGCAGAACGAGCGTCATCAGGATCTCGTTTCGCCTCGGTGGTGCCAGGGTGGCCGCTCCAATGGCGCTCACCATGAAGATCGGCAACCCGATCGCGATCGCCTCCCAGCGCCTTCGCCAGGCGAGCAGGGCCAGCCCGGCAACGCCGGCCAGTACCAGGATCACCTGAACGACCCGGCCCGCGGTGCTCGACATCAGCCCTCCGACCCCGGAGCTCCACATTCGCCAGACCTTGCGCAGGGTCATTCCGGCGTATCCGACCGGGTCTTCGGAGAGGAAGCGGTCGAGATTCTCCCGCCCGGCCTTGCCAAGGGCTGCGTCTCGGGAGAGTCCGGGGTACCCGGCCGCGACCCGGTCGAACAGCGGCACCGGATCCACTGCATCGAGTGCGTCGGATCCGGGCTCGAGCCGTTCGCCGGTGAAGCGCTCATGCAGTCCGGCTTTGACCCGCTGGTACTCGCCGTCGGCCGGCAGGTAGGTGCCGACGAAAAGTGCCTTGCCGCTACCGGTGGAGATCGGCACGATCCGGTCGAGCTGGACGTAGTTGTGGACCGTCCAGGGGATCACCGGGGCCAGGACTGCGATGAAAAACAGGACGGTGGCGACCAGTGATGCGCCGGCTCCGTCCTTGATCCAGCGCCGGATCAGTACGAAGGCGGTGAATGCGAAGGCGACGAACAGGTACTCCGGGCGGATCAGCGCGGTCAGACCGAACAGCAGGCCCGGCAGCAACCATGCCCAGGGGGAGCCGCGCGAGTCAGCCCACAGCAGGGCCAGTATCGCCGCCGGAAGCGTGAAGATCGCCGGGGGCTCGCTCATCAGGGCTCCGGTGGAGTAGATGAATGGCGGATAGAAGGCGACCATGCCGGCGGCGACCAGTGCCGCCGACCTCCTTGTGCTGAGTCGCAGGGCCAACAGGTAGATGATCAGGATTGCCGCGGTTCCGAGCAGGGCCTGTACTCCGCGTCCGACCCCGTCCTTCACACCACCCGTCACGTAGTAGGCGCCGGCGTACAGGAGGGGTGCACCAGGTGACCAGTCGCTGGGAGTGTTGAATCCGGGCCCTCCGTAGCTGCCGTCTTCGTAGAGCGACTCGGCCAGCGCCCGGTAGGCGAAGGCGTCATCTCCGGGGTCGGCCAGGGGATTGAGCACCATGTCCATCCGCAGTCCAAAGCCGAGCGCCATGATCAGGGCGAGCAGCACGAGAGTCGTGCGCCCGTGTCGTGCGTAGATCGCGGCAACGCGGCCCCGCTCAGATGTTGCGGCCGTATCCATGAGGACTGATCAGGGTACGGCAACCGTGCGCCGGCGGCTCCCCGGAACCCGGATCAGCAAAGAGCCTGCCAGGGCGAGCCCGACGCCGCTGAGGCTCGAAACGAGCGGCCAGAGAGCCAGCGCCCGGCGCGGCGAGGCAATGAAGATCACGCCGATCAGGGTGGCCGCAAGCAGCAGCAGGGCGACGATCCAGAACTCGTACGGGCGGTAACGGGCCAGCCCGGCCAGCCCGGCCAGCGCAAGGACGGCGATCACCCAGTGAAGGAGCTTGCCCGGGATCTGGTCGGTCAGGGCGGATCTTCCGCGCCACCAGATCCGGTGGGCCTTGCTGAGCATGAAAGCCGAGAAGGCCAGCGGATCGCGCTTCATCTCTGCGAAGTACTGACGTCGGCCCATCAGAGCGAGAGCGGTGTCGGTGTCCATGGCCGGGTAGGCCCGGGAAGCCATGATCGCGAGCACCCGGTCTGTGGAAACGGCCTCAGGGTTCTGGCCGGTCGCCCTTGCGACGGCAGATGCCAGCATCGGGCGCGCACCCAGCAGATGCGGCGTCACTTTCTGGGGGTCCCCTCCGGCAGGAAGGTAGCTGCCCGCAAACAGGGTCTGACCGCCGCCGGTCGATATCGGGACCAGCCGACCCATCTCGGCGAAGTTGCGCGCGGTCCACGGGGCGATCACTACTGCGGCGGACAGCAGCATCACCGCGACCGGCACGAGCGGACGAAGGCTTCGCTCCCGCTGGACACCGACCAGCGACAGCATCAGGCCGAGCAGGACCGCGATTGCCAGGTACTCCGGCCTGACCATTGCGGTCAATCCGAGCAGCAGGCCGGGTGGGATCCACGACGACAGCCGCCCACGGTCCCGGGCTCTGAACAGCAGTAAAACGGCACCAATGATCAGCGTTCCGGCGAGCGGTTCGGTCAGGATCATGCCGGCATCCCCGATCAGGGTCGGGTAAAAGGCGACGATCGCAGCCGCAGCCAGCCCGGCGCTTACGCCGTGCATCCGGACTCCGAGCAGGTAGCTCAACGGGATCGAGATGGCGGCAATCAATGCCAGCACCAGGCGGGCGAAACGCGCGTCGTCGTCGCCGGCCAGCGTGAAGATTCCACCGACCAGCAGTGGCAGCCCGGGGGAGTAGTTGCTCGCCTGCTGGGCCTGCTCCGGAGTACCCGGCCCGAGCTGTTCGAACTCGCCGCGTTGCTCCAGTCCACGCGCGATGCGTTCGTAGGCGGCAGAGTCGGGCAGGTTGTTTTCAGATCCCTGCCAGGCCGCGTCGAGGCGCAGCCCGAGTCCGGCGAAGACGATCAGCATCAGGACGATCAGGCGCACGGACCCGATCCTAGAACGCTTGCGCTTCCGGTAACCTCAATGACCTAATGCGAATACTTATCCTCGGTGGCGACGGCTACCTCGGCTGGCCCACGGCGATGCGTTTTTCCGCCCGCGGTCACGAGGTAGCGGTAGTCGACAACTTTGCCCGGCGGCGCTGGCACCTTGAGCAGTCAACTGACTCGCTGACGCCGATCCTTCCCCTCGGAGACCGGATCGAGGCTTGGCGCGAACTCTCCGGCAAGACGATCGAGTCCCGGATCGGGTCGGTCGAAGACGGGGAGTTCCTCGACGAAGTGGTGGCCGAGTTCCTTCCCGAAGTGATCGTTCACTACGGCCAGCAGCCTTCGGCCCCGTACTCGATGCGGTCCCGCCAGACGGCCGTTGAAACCCAGCGGACCAACGTAATCGGCACGCTGAACCTGCTCTTCTCGATGCAGGCGTATGTACCCGACGCCCACCTGATCAAGCTCGGCACGATGGGTGAGTACGGCACGCCCAACATCGACATCGAAGAGGGCTACATCGAGATCGAGCACAACGGCCGCAGCGACACACTTCCATTCCCGAAGCTTCCCGGTTCGCTCTACCACTGCTCGAAGGTCCACGACTCGACCAACATCCACTTCGCCACGCGGATCTGGGGCCTGCGCGCCACAGACCTCAACCAGGGTGTCGTCTATGGCATCGAGACCGAAGAAACGGCGCTCGATCCGAGACTCGCAACCAGGTTCGATTACGACGAGACCTTTGGCACGGTGCTCAACCGGTTCTGCGTCCAGACGGTTGTCGGGCATCCGCTGACCGTCTACGGTGGAGGTGGCCAGACCCGCGGCTACCTGAACATCAAGGACACACTGCGTTGCGTGGAGCTGGCTGCGCTGAACCCGGCTGACCGCGGCGAATTTCGGGTGTTCAATCAATTTACCGAGCAGTTCTCGGTAACCGAGCTGGCGGCCCTGGTCCAGCGCTGCGGCGGCGAGCTCGGCTACGAAATCGAAGTCGAGACTTTTCCCAACCCGCGCGTAGAGCTCGAGCAGCATTACTACAACGCCAGTAACCAGAAGCTGCTCGATCTCGGTCTCGAGCCACATCCTCTCGGTGAAGAGCTGGTCCATTCACTTATCGGCGCGATCGAATCCCACAAGGACAGGGTGATCTTCAAGGCGATCACTCCCCGCACCAAGTGGAACCCGGGCGAGCTCGAGGGCGGAGCCCTCTCAGTCGGTCAGCAGACCTGACCCCGCTGCTAGGGTTGGTTGTCTTATGAGAGCCGCTGACGCAATGATGGATGCCCTCCGCGCCGAGGGCGTGGATCACATCTTCGGGATCCCGGGCGGAGCCAACCTGCCCACCTATGACGCCATTGTCGGCGCGGATCTGCGTCACGTGCAGGCCCGCCACGAGCAGGCCGCGGGACACGCAGCCGAGGGGTACGCCTGGGCCTCCGGCCGGACCGGAGTCGCCTTCGGCACCTCTGGCCCCGGAGCAACCAATCTGGTGACCGCCATTGCCGACGCGATGATGGATTCCGTACCGGTGGTCTTCGTGACCGGCCAGGTCCGGACCGATCTGATCGGGACTGACGGCTTTCAGGAAGCGGACATCGTCGGCATCACGCTGCCGATCGTCAAGCACTCGGTGATGTTGACCGATGCCTCCCAGATACCCATAGCAATCCACGAGGCTTTCCACATCGCGTCCACCGGCAGGCCCGGTCCGGTTCTGGTCGATGTGCCGCAGGACCTCTCCAAGGCGGATATCTCTTACGAGCCGCCGACGTCACCAGTCGTGCTGGCCGGCTATCGCCCGAATACCGACGGCAACCTCAAGCAGATCAGGATCGCCGCGAAGGCTATTGCCAACTCGAAGCGACCGGTGATCTACTCCGGTGGCGGCGTGATCAAGGCCGAGGCTTCGGCCGACCTCCGTGAATTCTGTGCTGCGGACAGGTTCCCCGTGACCTCGACTTTGATGGGCCTGGGCGCTTTCCCTTCGGACGATCCCAACTGGCTGGGCATGCTCGGCATGCACGGCACCAGGGCAGCCAACTACTCAATGGACGAAGCTGACCTGATCATCGCGGTCGGCGCCCGCTTCGACGATCGGATCACCGGCAAGCTGTCGGAGTTTGCTCCGAACGCCAAGTTCATCCACATCGACATCGATCCGGCCGAGATATCGAAGAACGTGCCGGCTCATATTCCGATCGTCGGTGATGTCGGCAAGGTCCTGCCGGCGCTGACCCGCGAGTATCGCGCGCTCCAGACTGACACGTCCAGGCTCGACGGCTGGTGGAGCCGGATCAGGGCGTGGCAGGACGAGTACCCCCTGACATACGAACCGGGCAGTGAAGGCGAGATCAAGCCCCAGGCGATGATCCAGGCCATGCACAGGGTTACCGGGGGCGACGCGATCATCACTTCCGACGTCGGCCAGCACCAGATGTGGACCGCCCAGTACTACGGCTTCACCAAGCCTCGAAAGTGGATCAACTCCGGCGGTCTGGGGACTATGGGCTTCGGCCTTCCGGCTGCGATCGGGGCCAAGGTCGCCTGCCCGGACGAGCAGGTTGTGTGCCTCTCCGGGGACGGCAGCCTGATCATGAACATCCAGGAACTCGCCACCGCCGTGAATGAGGATGTACCGGTCAAGATCTTCCTGATGAACAACGGCTTCATGGGCATGGTCCGCCAGTGGCAGGAGTTGTTCTGGTCGGAGAACTACAGCGGGGTCGAAAACGGCCCGAGCCCTGACTGGGTCAAGCTCTCCGAGGCATTCGGGGCCAAGGGGCTGCGCTGCGACGACAGCGCCGATCTCGACGAGATGATGCAGGCGACGCTCGATCACGACGGCCCGGCACTGCTCGATGTGAGGGTCAGTCCCCGCGAGAACTGTTATCCGATGATTCCTGCCGGGAGCGCAGCAAGGGACATGGTGGGCTGATGGGCGCCAGCGAACTCGTCCGGCTCGAAGACCTCCAGGCTTCCCGAACCCTCTCGGGCCGCAAGCATGTGCTTTCGATTCTGGTCCAGAACCGTCCGGGCGTGCTGGCCCGCGTCGCCGGCCTGTTCTCCCGCCGCGGGTTCAACATCGACACGCTCGCGGTCGGCCCGACCGACGATGCCGACATCTCCAGGATCACCCTGACTCTGGACGGTGCCGTACATCCGATCGACCAGGTGACAAAGCAGCTGTACAAACTGATCAACGTGCTCAAGATCCGCGACATGGAGCCCGATGAGACAGTTGCCCGCGAGATGGCGCTGTTCAAGGTTTCCGCGGCGGTAGAGAACCGGGCGGAGATCGTACAGTTCGCCGAGATCTTCCGGGCCAAAATCGTCGATGTGTCGCGGCGCGCGCTGATCGTTGAAGTCACCGGCTCACACGACAAGATTGAAGCCTTCGAGAGCATGCTGCGACCGCACGGCCTGCTTGAGATGGTGCGCACCGGTGAAATTGCCCTCGCCCGCGGCGGCGATTGACCGGACTCACCCTCGATTCGGCCGGCCTCTCCCAGCTCCTGGGCGAGGCAGTTGAAGCTGCCGCAGAGAGGAAAGGGCGAACACTCGCTTCGGTGACGGTTCCGGTGGACTGCTCCGACCCCACGGCTGTCGTCTTCGCCTCGCGCCGGGCAAACGAGCCCTGGTTCTGCTGGGAGCAGCCCGACCGCGGCGTGCTCATCGCCTCGCTTGGAGAGGTGGACTCCGTCCTCTCGCGCGGAGATGATCGTTTTCGCGAGGTCGCCGCCGAGTGTGCTCACATTTCCGGGGAGGCGGTGGTTGTGAACCGCGCTCCCGACAACGCTCTGACCGGCCCGATCTGGGTTGGTGGCTTCGCTTTCTCGGAAGGTGGAGCAAGCTCGCCCGAGTGGTCCTCGTTCGAGCCGGCGGCGATGACCCTGCCTGAGATCTCATTCAGTGCCGATCCGTCCGGGACCACGATGACGGTCAATACGATCGTCGAACACGGGGCAGAAACCGGCCCGCTTTCAGCCGAGCTGGCTGCGCGTGTGGCCGCGCTCCGGTTCACGGTTCTCCCTATGCTCGACCCTCACCCGTCCTACCGGCCTTCGATCGAAAGCACCAGGACTCCGGGCCAGTTCGAGGGTTCCGTCTCGGCTGCTGTCGAGCGCATCCGCCGCGGCGAGATCGACAAGGTCGTGCTTGCACGCGAGGTCGTCGTGCGTTCGGGCTCAGCCCACGATCCAGCGGCGATCTTCGCGGCGATCAGGGAGGGTTTCCCCTCCTGCTTCAACTTTTGCGTAGGCACGCCCGAGGCCGCCTTCATCGGCGCCAGTCCGGAGCTGCTGGTTCGGTGCGCGGGCAGGAGTGTCTCCACTGTCGCGCTGGCAGGTTCCACCCGGCGGAGCTCGGACCCCGCGGTTGACGACCATCTGGCCCAGAAGCTCCTGAGCAGCAGCAAGGACCGCGGCGAACAGAGTCTCGTGGTCGCGGGGATCGTCAAGGCTCTGAGCCGTGTGAGCGTCTGGGTCGAGGCCGCCGAGGATCCGGAGATCGTCAAGGTGGCGAACATCCAGCACCTCGCGACGCCGGTCGTGGCTCAGCTGGCCCAGCCCCGGACTGCGATCGAGCTGGCCGGGATTCTTCATCCGACGCCGGCGGTCGGCGGTGAGCCGTGGAAGAAGGCCAGCCGTGTGATGGCCGAGGTAGAGGGGCTGGATCGCGGATGGTACGCCGGTCCGGTTGGGTGGATGGATGGTTCCGGCGACGGAGAGTTCTGTGTTGCCCTGCGCAGCGCGCTGCTGCGGGACCGCGACGCGCACCTCTACGCCGGGGTCGGCGTGGTCGCAGATTCCGACCCCGCCGCGGAGCTTGCGGAGACCGAGATGAAGCTCGGCGCGTTGCTCCCTCTGATCGGCGGCTGAAGCGCGGCGCCCCGGGGGAGCAGTTACCTGCCGTGTCGGCCGGGGGGCTATCCCGGGGGAAGGACGATCTCGATCAGACCGGTGCGGTGGCTCTCCAGGGCCGGTGTCAGGTCGGCCGGGTTGACAACCTTTCGATACGGATGAGAAAAGAGCGCGGCGGCGGCTTCGATGTCGAGGTCGCTGGGGGTGCTCATCAGTACCTCGAACTCGTCGGCTGGCATGCTCTTTTTCTGGGGCAGCCGGGAGAAGATCCGGCCCCCGCTGTCGTTTATGACCACGATTCGCACCGGCACCGGTGACTGCGCGAGCAGGGCCAGGCTGCCGAGGTCGTGCTGGAAGCCGAGCTCTCCGGTGACGATTGTGGTCGGCCGGTCAGTCGAGCCCGCCGCGCCGATTCCGGAGGCAATCACTCCGTCGATCCCGTTGGCGCCCCGGTTGGAGAAGAAGAGAACGTCGGCATCGCTCCCCGGCAGAAAGCTTTCCTGCTCCCTGATCGCGAGGCTGGATGCGGTGAAGACGAGCTCTCCGTTGCGGTAGGACAGGCCAAGGGCACGGTGGATGCCGGGTGCCGTTACATGGTCCGGCCCGCCCGTGGCCTGGGCTGCCGCGTCGACTCCCTGCCGGGCGCCCCGCTCGGCCTCAAGCCAGGCGTCGAGGAACTGTGGCTCCACCGAGACTCTGACGGATTGCCGTTCCGCGCTCTCGCTATTTCCGGACACGGATCCGCCGAGGGAGTCGAGCAGATCAACCGGTTCGGCCCTGACGATCATCTCCGCAGTCCGGCCGGGCTCGTACCACCCGTAAGAAGGGTCGATCACGATCTGCCGGGTGTTTCTCAGTCCGGCAAGCCAGATTCTCAGGTTCTTCGAAGTCGGCGTCTCGCCAACCCTGATCACCAGATCGGGAACGAGTTCTGCCGCTCCGTCACCGGCAAGAAGGCGGGCTGCCACCGCGTCGTAGCCGGAAATCACTCGCGAGCGGTCATGCGGCCCGAGGCGGAGCTGGGATGTGGGTTCGGCCAGGATCGCGCCGCCAAAGCGTGCGGCGAAGGCGGCGACCGGTTGTCGCAGGGCAACATCGTCCTGTCTTCCGGCGACGATGAGAATACGTTCCGCCGCGCCGACGAAGGCAGCGATCCGGTCGAGCTCCGCTGAATCCGGCGAGGGTCGGGCGGGGGAAACGGCGGTCAGTGGCCCATTTTTGCGTCCATTGATCGCCAACGGGTCAGTGGCGGTCACGTCTCCGGCAACCGGGGTTGGATCGAGCGGATCCCTGAACGCAAGGTTGAGGTGGACCGGCCCCGGCCGCGGCTGGCCTGCGGCCATCGCGTATGCCCGGCAGGCAGTCGCCCGCATGTGCAGCAGCCCGGCATCGTCGGCATCATGGTTTCCGACCTCGCTGAACCACCTGACGGCACTGCCAAACAGTTTGATCTGGTCGATCGTCTGACCGGCACCGATCCCGCGAAGCTCGGGTGGCCGGTCGGCGGTGAGCACGACCAGGGGAATGGCGGAGATGTCTGCCTCCGAGACTGCGGGGTGGTAGTTGGCGGCGGCGGTGCCTGAAGTGCAGAGCAGGGCAACTGGTTCGGATCCGGCGGCTGCCGCACCGAGTGCGAAGAAACCGGCCGAGCGCTCGTCGAGGACGACCTTTACCTCGATGCCGGGCTGACGGTAGAGGGCGATCGCCAGTGGGGTTGACCTCGACCCGGGGGAAACGACCGCGAGTCGGATCCCACAGCGGGCGAGTTCCTCGGCGAAGACCGAGGTAAGGGCGGTGTTGGCGTTAGTACCGTTCACACTGATCAAAGCCTAGAGGCGGTGCCGCTCCAGGGCCTCTTCGTCGATCTTCACTCCGTGTCCCGGGCCCTCGGGAATACGCAGAATCGGCCCCTCAAGCCGGGCCTCGACCTCAGCCACCGTCTCCACGAACATCCGGGAAGTGGCGAGGCCGTGGGCGGGATTTCCGGAAGCTCCTGCCCCCGGCATAGTCTGGGCCACATGGGCGGCGGCCGCTATCCCGACCGGACCATCCAGCGCACTCGACAGGTATGTCGGCAGGTGGCCACCCAGGGTGGCATCGAGCGAGCCGGTCTTGCTGAGCTTCACCGTCACTGCGTCGCAGGCGGAAAGCCTCGCAGCCTCGGCGGCTTGCTCGGCCGAGGTGACCGATTCGTCGGCCACCAGTGGTATCGGGCTGTTGGCTCTGAGACGGGCCATCGCTGCCAGACCCTCCACGGGCTGCTCGGCCAGTTCGATCGCGAAGGGTTCAAGTGCCGCCAGCCTGGTGGTGGCTTCTGTGGGAGTCCAGCTCTCGTTGGCGTCGATCCGGATCTTCACTCCGTCCCCGAGGCCCCTCCTCACCGCCTCGACCTGGTTCACATCATCGCCTGCTCCGAGTTTCAGCTTGAAGGTTCTGAATCCGTCGTTGGCCCACTGTTCTGCCTGCCGGAGGACATCCTCCGGCGTCCCGGCCGTCAGCGTGGCGTTGCAGGTCACTGGTCGCGCAGTTGAGCCGGGTGCCAGGAGTTCGTGGAGAGCGATGCCGCGCAACTTCGCCTCGGCGTCTGCCAGGGCGGTCTCGGCGGCGATCCGGGCCGGGCCGCACATGCCTTCCGGGCCCGGTCGCCCTGAAATGGCGCGAGCCCCCCAGGTTTCAAGCTCCGAGACGACCCCGGCCAGCGAGGTTCCTCCGCGCAACGACATCGGCACGCCTTCGCCGAGGCCGGTCACGCCTTCCCGGGTGCGGATTCTAAGCAGGACGATCTCGCGCCGGGTCAGAGTTCCACGTGCGGTCACGTACGGGCGACGGAATGCAAGTGAGTAAGGAACAACCTCGAAGGCGTCGATCCGGCTCAGCTTGTGATCACCAGCCCGAGAGAGGCGGCGATCGCAAAGACCCCGAGGACCAGCCCGGTATCGGCCAGCGCCCGGTTCAGGGAAGGCCCGTCGGTGCGCGTCTGGACCGCCTTCAGCGGGCGGATCGCGAACGGCACTGCGAGCAGGCCGAGCGCGGCACCGCCGTAGTCGCTCTCGAGCAGGATCGTCGCCAGCAGCGCGACGGCCGCCAGGTTCAGGCAGGCCCAGTAGACGGCGCGGGTTTTCTGCCGGCCGATCCGGACCGCCAGCGTGTTCTTACCGGCCCGCCGGTCACTGTCGATGTCACGGATGTTGTTGACCACCAGAATCGCCGTCGCGAGAAAGCCGACCGAGACCGAGATCCCGAAGGCTCCCCAGGCAACTGTTTCGAGCTGGACGTAGAAGGCCCCGTTGACAGCGACCAGACCGAAAAACAGGAATACGAAGACCTCCCCGAGCCCGGCGTATCCGTACGGCCGCGGCCCGCCGGTGTAGAGCGCACCCGCGGCGATTGAAACCGCACCGACGATCAGGATCACCGGCCCCGCCAGCCAGGCAAGGTAGAGACCGATGAGCCCGGCCAGACCGAAGGCGGCCCAGGTCGCATGGAGTACCCGTTTCGGAGTGAGCAGACCGGCGGAAGTGACCCGTACCGGCCCGAGCCGGTCGGCCGAGTCGGCCCCGCGCTTGGCGTCGGAGTAGTCGTTGGCCAGGTTGGTCCCGATCTGGATCAGAATGCTGGCGACCAGTGCCGCGACGAAGCCGGCCAGGTGCGCCAGATCACCAGCGGTGGTCACAGCCGCGGCGGTGCCGACCAGTACCGCAGCGACTGCGGCGGGCAGCGTCTTCAGGCGGGCCGCGTTGATCCAGATTCGCACGGGCTCTGCCTACGGCCGCTTCGGGAACCTGTCGAAATCGGGCTTGCGTCCTTCGCGGAACGCGTTGCGGCCCTCCTGGCCCTCCTCCGACATGTAGAAGAGAAGGGTGGCGTCGTGCGAGAGTTGCTGGAGGCCGGTGAGGCCGTCCTCTTCGGCGTTGAAGCTCGACTTGAGCAGCCGGAGTGAGAGCGGGGAGAGGTGGCCCATCTCCCGGCACCAGGCAACCGTCTCGCGCTCTAGCTGGTCGACCGGAATGACCGCGTTGACCAGTCCCATGGCCAGGGCTTCTTCGGCGGTGTAGTGGCGGCAGAGGAACCAGAACTCTTTCGCCTTCTTGACCCCGATGTTCCGGGCCAGCAGGCTGGCGCCGAAGCCACCGTCGAAGCTGCCGACCCGTGGGCCGGTCTGGCCGAAGCGGGCGTTGTCACCGGCGATCGTCATGTCACAGACCAGGTGGAGGATGTGGCCACCGCCGACGGCGTAGCCGGCCACCATCGCGACAACCGGCTTCGGCAGGCGGCGGATCTGGACGTGGAGGTCACCGACGTCGAGCCGCCCGACACCCTGCTCGGCCACGTCGTCGTCGCCGATGTATCCGTCATCGCCACGGATCCGCTGGTCGCCTCCGGAACAGAAAGCTTCGGTGCCGGCACCGGTGAAGATGATCGAGCCGACCTCGAGGTCGTCCCGTGCCCGGTTGAAGGCGTCCTTGAGTTCCGCCAGGGTCTGCGGGCGAAACGCGTTCCGGACCTCGGGCCGGTTGATCGTGATCTTTGCGATCCCGTCGGCCTTCTCGTAGAGGATGTCCGAGAACTCGCCGGCCGGATGCCAGTCGATCGGCTCGTAGAGCGATTCCTCGGGCGGCGCATTGCGGTGGCGTTCGGGCAATTCAGAGGCTCCGTTTCGAAGAGGGCGACCGCGAAGCACGCGGATCGCAACAATGTCCGGGCAACGATAACCGGGGAAGAGCCGAAAGGGCATTTGAAACTCGACAACTGGCTGGAGCAACGGGCGCGAACCTGCCCTGAACGCATCGCTCTGATCAGCGAGGGCGAAAGCATCTCGTTCGCTGAACTGGAGGAGGAAGCCCAGCATGCGGCCCGTCGTCTGGTCGCCCACGGGGTACGCCGCGGGACGACCGCCGCGGTGACCATGAGCGGGGGCCACCGCCAGGTCGTCCTGATCCATGCGTTGATGAAAACGGGGGCCGTCGTGCTACCGCTCAGCCCAAGGCTCTCGGCCGCCGAACGCAGCGAGGCGATTCGGGTCTGCGGTGTGACGGTCGACCTGGACGATCCGGGACGGCTACCCCAGACCGAGGCCGACATGCCTCTGCTCGGCGAGCATGACATGGAAGACACTCACTGCCGGATCCTCACCAGCGGGTCCACCGGAACACCCCAGAGCGTCGCGCTCTCCTACGGCAACCACCTCTTCAGCGCGATGGGGTCTGCCTTCAACATCGGGGTCGAGCCGGCCGACCGATGGCTCTGCGCCCTCCCGATCAGTCACATTTCCGGGCTCTCGATCGTGATGCGCTCGGCGATCTACGGCACCGCGATGATCCTCCAGGAAGAGTTCGAGAGCGCGGCAGTTGCCCGGGCTATCGAGCAAGACGGCGCAACCGTGATCTCGCTCGTATCGACCATGCTCAACCGGCTGCTGGAAGACGGGGTGGACCTCTCGAAGCCGCGGGCGATACTGGTAGGTGGCGGTCCGGTCCCGATCGGCGCGCTCGAGGAAGCTCACGCCCGGGGGGCTTCTGTCATCCAGACTTACGGCCTGACCGAAACCTGCTCCCAGGTGACGACGCTCGAAGTCGCCGAGGCCCGCCGCAAGGTCGGCTCGGTCGGCCGACCACTATTGACCTCGCATCTGCGAATCCACGAAGGCGAGATCCTGGTTCAGGGGCCGACGGTATCGGCGGGGGCCCTTGATGCCGATGGCTGGCTTCACACCGGAGACACCGGCCGGATCGACGAAGAGGGCTTCCTTTACGTCGAAGGCCGGACCGACGAGATGATCATCACCGGTGGCGAGAACGTCGCACCGGCCGAAGTCGAAGACACCCTGCTCCGCCACCCGTCCATACGCGAGGCGGCCGTGATCGGCCGCAGCGATCCGGAATGGCAGACCGCGGTAACGGCCGTGGTGGTGCTGAACAATGGAGCGGACATATCGCCCGACGAGCTGCGGACCTTCTGCTCCCGGACGCTTGCCGGCTACAAAGTCCCCAAGCGTGTCGAATTCGTCGATTCGCTGCCTCGGACCGCCTCGGGCAAGATCCGGCGCTCTGACCTCCACTGATCGCGACCGGGCAGGCCACAGACCGGGCAGGCCACAGACCGGGCAGGCCACACGAAATGCGGTCGGCCGCGTAGCATCCGGGCCATGAGCAGCCAAGACATCTTCTACGACAAGGACGGGGACCTCTCGAATCTCGAGGGCAAGACCGTTGCAATCCTCGGTTTCGGCTCCCAGGGCCACGCCCACGCGCTGAACCTCAAGGAATCGGGGGTCGATGTTGTCGTCGGACTCCGTGAGGATTCCTCCAGCCGCGAACAGGCCGGGGCCGCCGGGCTCGAAGTGCTCACCGTCGCCGACGCCGCGAGCCGCGGCGACGTCGTGATGATCCTGCTGCCCGACGAGAAGCAGGCCGAGATCTGGGAGTCCGACATCGCTGACGGCATAGCCGAAGGTAATCTGTTGATGTTCGCCCACGGCTTCGCGATCCGGTTTGACCAGATCTCACCTCCGCCAGGTGTTGATGTCGGCATGGTCGCCCCGAAGGGACCAGGCCACATGGTCCGCCGGCAGTTTGAGGAAGGCAGCGGTGTTCCGTGTCTGATGGCCATCGAACAGGACGCCACCGGTCACGCCCACGACCTCGTGCTCGCTTATGCCATCGGTGTCGGCGGCGGCCGCGCCGGAATCATCGAGACCACCTTCAAGGACGAATGCGAGACCGATCTCTTCGGCGAGCAGGCGGTGCTCTGTGGCGGCGCCACGGAGCTGGTCCGGGCGGGCTTCGACACCCTGGTGGAGGCCGGCTACGACCCGCGCCTCGCCTACTTCGAATGCCTCCACGAGCTGAAGCTGATCGTCGACCTGATGCACGAAAAGGGCATCCAGGGTATGCGCTACTCGATCTCGAATACCGCCGAGTACGGTGATGTGACCCGGGGTCCAAGGGTGATCGGCGATGAGTCCCGAGCCGCGATGAAGCAGATACTCGCCGATATCCAGTCGGGCGAATTTGCCCGCGAGTGGATCGCCGAGAACCAGTCCGGCGGCGAAAACTTCCAGCGCCTTCGGGAAGAGGGCAAGGACCACGAAGTCGAAATCGTCGGCAAGGACCTGCGCTCGATGATGCCCTGGATCAACACTGAGTTCTGAGCCGGGTTCAGAGGCGGCCGCATTTCGCAGAGCCTGACAGCCCGACCAGGTGACTACCCGGTCGATTTCGAAACCGACCGGCAGGAGCGGTACTCACGGTTCCTGCCGTTGGTCAAGTGGCTCCTGGTGGCACCCCACCTGGTCGCCATCGCATTTCTTTCGCTTGTGGTCGGCGTCGTCGGTTTCGTCTCATTCTTTGCCACCCTGGTGACCGGCCGGTACCCCCGGTCGCTCTGGCAGTTCATGGCCGGCTTCCACCGCTGGACCCATAGGGTTCTCGCCTACTCCCTGCTGGTCAGCGACCAGTACCCGCCGTTCACCCTGGCCGAGAGGCCGGGCGACACGGTCCGGCTGCGCGCCGAGTACCCGCAGACGACGTCGAGGTGGCGTCCGCCGGTCGCCTGGCTGCTGGTTCTGCCGTACGCCATCGTCGCATCCGCCCTTTTCGCAGCCGCTCAGGTTTGCGCGTTACTCGCGGCCCTGAGCATCCTCTTAACTCGCAGGATCCCGGACCCGGTATTCGAGGTGATTCTGAACGCCCTCGCCTGGCAGAACCAGGCTTCCTTTTACGCGCTGTGGATGTGTGACCGGTACCCGCCCTGGACCTGGCACCGGTCCGTGACGGTCTGAGCCGGTCTGGGCCGGTCCCCGTGAAGGCCGGGACCGGTCCCGGATGATGCGCTGGTCGGGTCCAGCCAGCCCTTTCAGCCCGCGGGTGGCGGTGTGCCGGGAGGCGCCTGAGGAGGTGACGGGGGCGGCTCACCCTCACCGGACTCCGGCGCCGGGTCGGTCTCTTGCTGAGGCGTTGCACCCGGATCGGTGGCAGGCGGCGCGGGGGCAGGCGGCGCTTCCGGAATCGCGGCGGGAGTGGGGGAGGCGATTGCTGGAGAAATCTGCTCACCGGAGGGCAGGGCCGCGGCCGGGGGATCTACCTCGACCGGGACCTCGTCGCCGACCGGCGGGTACTCGTCCCGCATCAGGAAAATATAGGCGTTCGCGCGCGTATACCAGCTGTTCGTGAAGGCCAGAGCATTGTGGACGCCGGCGGGCTGGTACCCGCGAAAGATGATCGTCACCCAGGCGAGAAGGGCGATGACCTGCTGAAGAGTGCTGAAGATGTAGGTCATCAGCAGCAGCGGGATGATGAGGATGATCCGGAAGAACGCCTTGAGCCGGCTCTGTCTCGCTGCGGGTGGGGCGAAATTGATTCTCACCGGGTAGTCCGGCTCGTCGCTGATTCCGAAAGACGGCCAGGCGTCGGTCTGAAGCGTCAGGAAGGCGGTGACCCGCATATAGAACCTCAGGATCCCGCCGACGAAATCGTACATACCCTGCGGATAACGTCCGAGGATCACGAGCGCGAACCAGGCTATTAGCACGACCACGGTCAGGGCGATCATGTAGACGTAGGCAACGAGGATCCACGGAATCGCGACGATCAGGCGAAAAAAGGTCGTCAGCCGGTTGCGGTCCTTCTGGTAGTCGGCCTCATAGGTGACTGGGTACACGGGTTCTCCTCCTGTATGCGGCGGTTGAGACTTTGCCTGATCAGGTTAACCGCCACGCCGGATCGAGTCCGGACCGACCCGCGGCGCGCCCGGCCGACCGGGATCAATACTCTTCCGCCTGCCCTGGACCTCCTCAAGGAGACGACGATTACCGAGATAACTAACGAAGCCAGAATCCCGGATGACCTCAAGCCCGTCGATGGCCGCTTCGGCTGCGGGCCCTCGAAGGTGCGACCGGAGGCCCTGCGCTCGCTGGCCGAACGGTCCGACCTGATGGGTACGTCACATCGGCAGAAGCCAGTCAAGGACCTGGTCGGTCGTGTGATCGACGGTCTCGGGGAGCTCTTTTCGCTTCCCGACGGTTACGAAATCGCTCTCGGTAACGGAGGTGCCACTGCGTTCTGGGACGCTGCGGCCGCCTGGCTGGTCCGCGAGCGGGCACTCCATCTGGTCTACGGTGAGTTCTCCCGCAAGTTCGCCGACGTCACCGAAGGGGCCCCGTTTCTGTCCGACCCGATTCTGATCGAGACCGAACCCGGTGATGCCCCGACACCAGAGGGTCGTGACGGAGTCGATGTGATTGCCTGGGCGCACAACGAAACTTCGACCGGGGTAATGGTTCCGGTCGAGCGCCCGGAAGGTGCGGGCGACGCCCTGATTCTCGTGGACGCAACTTCCGGCGCCGGCGGCCTTCCGGTCGAAATGATGGAATCCGATGTCTATTATTTCGCTCCGCAGAAAGCCTTCGGTGCCGATGGCGGTATCTGGCTGGCCGCGCTGAGCCCCGCTGCGGTATCCCGGATCGAGGAGCTCGATGGTTCATCCGACAGGTGGCAGCCACCGTTCCTCTCCCTGAAGACGGCCCTCGACAACTCCCGCAAGCACCAGACCTACAACACCCCCGCACTCGCGACCCTGATCCTTATTGCCGAGCAACTCGAGTGGATGTTGGCCGGGGGCGGACTCGACTTCTGTGTCGATCGAACGAGCGCTTCGTCCGGGCACCTCTACGGATGGGCCGAGACCAGCGAATTCGCCACCCCCTTCGTTGCCGATCCGGCCCGGCGCTCCCTGGTCGTCGGAACGATCGACTTCGACGACTCCGTCGACGCTGCCGCCGTCGCGGCCACGCTCCGGGTCAACGGCATCGTTGACGTCGAGCCCTATCGCAAGCTCGGTCGGAACCAGCTCAGGGTCGGAATGTTCCCAGCAGTCGAACCCTCCGACGTCGAGGCGCTTACCGCCTGCATCGACTGGGTGATCGAGAACGCCGAGGTCACCGCGTGAAAGATCTGCCAACCACCGTCGGAAGGGTTTCGTAATGAAGGTCCTTGTCAAGGAACAGATCGCCGAGTCCGGAATCGACCTCCTGCGCGAGCAGTTCGAGGTCGAGCTGGGCTTCGATATGGATGACCGTGAACTGGCCGAGCGAATCGGTGAGTTCGACGCGATCCTGATCCGGTCGGCCACCAGGCTGACCCCGGAACTGATCGAACGGGCCGACCGCATGAAGGTCATCGGGCGGGCCGGCACCGGCGTCGACAACGTCGACATTCCTGCAGCCACCAAGCGCGGAATCATCGTCGCCAACGCACCCGAGTCGAACTCGGTGGCCGCGGCAGAGCACACGCTCGCCCTCGCCCTGGCACTGTTCCGGAACGTGCCACAGGCGCACGGTTCGCTGGTCGCCGGACGGTGGGACCGCGCCCTCTACAAGGGCTCCGAGCTTTACGGCAAGACCCTGGGAGTGATCGGCTTCGGCCGGATCGGCCAGCTGGTCGCCAAGCGGGCGCAGGCTTTCGAGATGGAGGTCCTGGCGTTCGACAAGTTCGTCTCGGCCGAACGGTTCAGGGATCTCGGAGTCGAGGGTGTCGGCACCGTCGAGGAGCTTTACGAAAGGGCCGACCTGCTGACCATCCACCTGCCGAAGACCCCGGAGACCATCAACTGGATCGATGCCGACGCGATCGCTTCGATGAAGCCCGGCATGCGAATCGTCAACTGCGCCCGCGGAGAGCTGATCGATCTCGACGCGTTGATCGCCGGGCTCGATTCGGGCCAGGTGAAGGGTGCGGCATTGGACGTTTTTCCGGAGGAGCCGTTCACCGGTCACCCGATCTTCTCCCGCGACGACGTCGTGGTGACTCCGCATCTCGGAGCTTCGACCTCCGAAGCCCAGGACCGGGCAGGAACGGATACCGCTGAACAGGTGACCGCCGCACTCACCGGTGGAGTGGTCACCAACGCCGTTAACATCGCTTCGGTCAGCCCCGCCGTCATGGAGGCACTGGCGCCTTTCGTCCCGCTCTGCCAGACCCTGGGTCAGGTCGCTGCCGGTCTGATGCCCGGGGTGATTGACCGGGTCGAGGTCGACTTCCGCGGCGGAGTCGCCGGCTACGACACCCGGCTGCTCGTGGTAGCCGTCCAGGCCGGCCTGCTCGCCGGCCACACCGCAGAAGCGGTCAATCTGGTCAACGCGCCGCAGATGGCTGAAGATCGCGGGATCAAGGTCAATGTGAGCAAGGAGCCCGGCGCCGCCGATTTCACCGACCTGATCCGGGTATCGATCACCTCCAATGATGAGACGGTGACGGTGGGTGGCACCACCGTCGGTCCCAAGAACCTGCCTTACCTCGTCTCGATCTGGGACCAGAGCTTCTACCTGCCGTTCGCTGACCACATGGCGGTGTTCCGTTACTCGGATCAGCCCGGCATGATCGGCCGGGTCGGTTCCGTATTCGGTGAACAGGGAGTCAACATCGGCTCAGCCGCGGTGGGGGCCGAATCGGACAGCGACCAGGCGGTAATGGTCGTGACCAGCGACGCGATGGTCTCTTCCGGCACGATCGACGCGATTACCGATCTCGACGGCTTCGTGGCCGGCTACTCGATCGAACTGTAGGCGGCCGGGGGCCCGATTACGGGCCAGCGAGGTAGACGCCAGCGGGGTTGACGGGCCCACTAGGCTGGTCCCATGCGTGCGCTCGTACTCACCGGAACCGGAGGTCCCGAGAAGATGGTGGTCGAAGAGCGCCCTGACCCGCAACCCGGTGCGGGTGAGGTAGCGGTTTCGGTACGCGCGGCGGGGGTCAACTTCGCGGACCTGCTCGCCCGTCAGGGCCTCTACCCGGACGCGCCGAAGTTGCCCTGCGTCCTCGGGTACGAATTTGCCGGGGAGGTTTCGAGCCTCGGACAAGGCGTCGACGACCTCGAGGTCGGAGCACGGGTATTCGGGCCGATCATGTTCGGCGGCCAGGCCGAGACGGTCATCGTGCCTCGCGATCACGCCATGCCGTTGCCGGAAGGGTTTGCTTTCTCCCAGGCTGCCGCGCTGCCGGTCAACTACTGCACGGCGATCGCCGCGATGGTCGAGATGGGCGGCCTGCGCGAGGGGCAGCGAGTGCTGATCCACGCGGCTGCGGGCGGAGTCGGTACGGCAGCGACCCAGATCGCCCGTGACATCGGCGCGGAGATCTTCGGGACGGCTTCAGCCGCCAAACACGACGCGATCCGGTCCCAGGGCGTCGATCACGCAATCGACTATCGAAACGTGGATTTCGAGCAGGCGGTCATGGATTTGACCGCGGGCGAAGGGGTGGACCTGGTGATCGACGCCACCGGGCCGACCAATTTCAGAAAGGACTACCGACTGCTTCGGGACGGCGGCCGTCTGGTTATGTTCGGGGTCTCCGAACTCGAAGGATCGCGCGGCTTCCTCAGTCCTCGCGGAGTCCGGGCACTGGTGAAGATGCCACTCGCCACTTCGCCCTGGTGGAAGAGCCTCGCGGTGATCGGGGAGAACAAGATCGTCGGCGGGCTGAACCTGCTCGACTGGTGGAAGCGGGAAGGCCTCGGCAGGCTCAGCGGGTTGATGGATGACTACCTGGCGCGGGGCGTGATTGATCCGGTCGTCTCGAGGGAGTTCCCCTTCGACGAAGCGGCGGCTGCCCATCGTTTCATCGAAGAACGGCAGAACGTGGGCAAAGTCATCCTCGTCCCTTGAGCCGAAGCACCGTCCTGCGCTAGGCTTGACGGAGTCATGCACAGACTCGCAACCAGCCCGACAATGCTTCTCCTGCTCCTCCCCCTCCGGGGGGAATGATCGCCGGGCGGCGCGTTAGCCGCGAGCACACTTGGATTCACCCTTAGATTCAGAAGGAGAAGCGAAATGACCAGCAAGACGGTCAGCAGAGACGACGCAGACCGCGTCCACATATTCGATACGACCTTGAGGGACGGCGAGCAGTCGCCGGGAATCTCACTCAACACCGTTGAGAAAGTCGAGATCGCCCAGCAGCTTGCCCGTCTGGGGGTCGATGTGATCGAGGCGGGTTTCCCGATCACCTCGCCGGGTGATTTCGAGGCGGTCCAGCAGATCGCCCGCAAGGTAGAGGGCCCGACCATCTGCGGCCTGGCCCGTGCCCAGAAGGGAGACATAGACGCCGCCTGGAACGCGATCAGAGACTCCGAGCGGCCACGGATCCACACCTTCATCTCCACCTCGGATATTCACATCGAACACCAGATGAGGAATACGCGCGAGGACGTAAAGGCCGGCGCCCGCGCTGCAGTCGCGCACGCAAAGTCCTATTGCGAGGACATCGAGTTCTCACCGATGGACGCGACCCGGGCCGACGTCGGGTTCACTGCCGAGGTCTGTGCGATCGCGGTCGAAGAAGGCGCCACCGTGATCAACATCCCCGACACAGTCGGATATACGACGCCGGAGGAGTACACGGGGTACTTCAAGGAGCTGTACGAGTTCTCGCCTTCGCTGCGTGGGGTGGAGCTCTCGGTTCACTGTCACGACGATCTCGGCCTGGCTGTCGCGAACTCTTACGCGGGCCTGCTTGCCGGTGCCCGTCAGGTTGAGTGTGCGGTCAACGGCATCGGCGAGCGGGCAGGCAACTGCTCGCTGGAGGAAATTGCGATGCTGATCAAGGTGCGCGAAGATACCCACGGCCTCAGCACCGGGATCAACAGCCGCGAGATCGCCAGGACCAGCCGTATGGTCTCCCGGCTCACCGGTTACGTCGTGCAGCCGAACAAGGCCATCGTCGGAAGGAACGCCTTCGCCCACGAGTCCGGCATCCATCAGGACGGCGTGCTCAAGGAGCGCTCGACCTTCGAGATCATGGACGCGACCGAGGTCGGTCTCGATTCGAACCAGATCGTGCTCGGCAAGCATTCGGGCCGGCACGCACTGAAGGATGCCCTCGAACAGCTCGGCTTCGTTGTCGACGGCGGTGCGCTCAATCAGGCCTTCAAGCGGTTCAAGGAGATCGCCGACAAGAAGAAGCAGGTCACCGCCCTCGACCTGGAGGCGATCGTCTCCGATGAGATGCGGGACAGGGCCGAGACCCACGAACTCGATTCCTTCAGCGTCGAGGCCGGCTCGGAGCGGGAGCCCAGGGCCGAGGTCGGCGTGAAGCTGCCCTCCGGAGAGGTCGTCTCAGGCGAGTCGACCGGGGACGGTCCGGTCGAAGCGATCTTCGGCGCGATCCAGAAGGCGACCGATACCGAAACGGAACTGCGCGAGTACCACGTGGCCGCCGTGACCGGCGGCGATGACGCTCTCGGTCAGGTGACCGTGGTGCTGAGAACTGACGGTCGCTCGGCGTCGGGCCAGGGGGTCTCAACCGACATTCTCGAGGCGTCGGGCCGCGCGTACGTGCGTGCCCTCTCGAACCTGTTGGACGACGCGGCGATCAGGCAGGCCGAAGACGCAACATCGGACGCCGCGACCGAGCTGACCGGCCCCTGAGCAGCAGCGGGGCTACGAGTGACTGCGAGTGACGTTCCTCACTCTGGCCCCGCCGTGGCTGCCATAGCCTCCCGGGTGCATCAATCCCGTAAACGCACGAACACCGAATCGAGACGTGAGAATCATGTTGGGCAGAATCATGTTCAGCCTCATCACCACACAAACCCCGGCAGCGAAACCCAGGCCAGCCAAACGGCCCGGCAACGGTTCCTGACCCGGAGCGAAACACAGTCAGCTTGAAACGCCCCGCAACCGCGGGGCGTTTTCTTTGCAGCGGCACCTCGTCAGGGCCACGTCATCGTCTGCGGTTGCGCGATACAAACGTGCGTGATAACGTACGAACATGGCGCAGGCAGTCAAAGAAAAGGGAGTGCGTTCCGGCGTTTCCGCCCCCCCGGAAACGGATACCGTCGATGCCCGCTCCGGCGGCCTGACCGACAGCGCGGCGGTCGGCTCCCGGATCAAGGCTCTGCGCGAGGCGATGGACCTCTCGCTGCGGGATCTGTCCGAGCGCAGCGGCGTGAGCCCGACCATGCTCTCCCAGGTGGAGCGTGGTGCCACCAGCCCGACCCTGGCCGTCGCCGGCAAGATCGCCTCGGGGCTCGACCTGAGCCTGTCGCAGCTGCTCAGGCTGGACGAAGCCCCGCATGTGCTCGTCCGTCACGCCTCCGACCACCGCCGCCACGAGCGCGGGGGACACCGGATCGAAGAGCTGACTCCGCCGTTGCCGGGTTTGCGTGCCGACGTGTCGACGCATGAGCTTGATGCCGGGGCTATCACCGGCACCGCCGGGGATGCACCGATGCATGAGCCCGGCAGCCGGGAGACGGCGGTGGTCCTTGAGGGCCAGGTCGTGCTTGTCTTCGGGGAAGACGAATACCTCCTGGGCCCGGGGGACAGCGTCACCTTTGATGCGGACCTGCCACACCATTTTGAGAACCAGAGCGGAGAGCCGACCAGGTTCATCGCCGTTATCGCCGCCGGCCTGCGCCGCGGCTGAGAGGACAAGCCAATGCCGAAGACGATGTTCGAAAAGATCTGGGAGGCGCATGAGGTCCGTGAGGAGCTGATCTACATCGACCTCCACCTGGTGCACGAAGTGACCTCGCCGCAGGCATTCGAGGGTCTTCGCATGACCGGCCGCAAGCTGCGTCGTCCGGACAAGACGGTTGCCACGGCCGACCACAACGTGCCGACCGACGGTACGCCCACGGCGAAGCTGATCGCCGACAAGCTCTCGCGCAAGCAGGTCCAGACACTCGAAAAGAATGCGGCCGACTTCGGCGTGCCTGTCTACAGCCTTGGCTCCGAAACGCAGGGCATCGTCCATGTGATCGGTCCCGAACTCGGCCTCACCCAGCCCGGAACGACGATCGTCTGCGGTGACTCGCACACTTCCACCCACGGCGCCTTCGGCGCCCTGGCATTCGGCATCGGAACCTCCGAGGTTGAACACGTGATGGCGACCCAGACTCTGGTCCAGCGCCGCCCCAAGACGATGCGGATCAACTATGCAGGCAGGCTCGCTCCGGGCGTCAGCTCGAAAGACCTGATCCTGGCGACGATCGGAAAGCTCGGCACCGGCGGCATGTCCGGGTACGTGGTCGAGTACGCCGGTGAGGCGATCCGCGCGCTCACCATGGAGCAGCGCCTGACCGTATGCAACATGACGATCGAGGCCGGAGGCCGCGCCGGCATGATCGCTCCGGATGAGACGACCTACGAGTACATGCGGGGCAAACCGGGGGTCCCGAAGGACTTCGAAGCGGCGGTGGAGCGCTGGCGGCAGCTGCCCACCGACGAAGGCGCGACCTTCGACTACGAAGTCGAAATAGACGCCACCGGGATCTCACCGATGGTCACCTGGGGCACCACCCCTGGCATGGTCGTCCAGGTCACAGACCGGGTGCCCGATCCGGCGCAGATGGAAGAGCCGGCGCAGCGGCAATCGGCCGAACGGGCACTCCAGTACATGGGCCTCGAGGCCGGCACTCCGATCGAGGAGATCCGCCCCGAGCGGGTGTTCATCGGCTCGTGTACGAATTCCCGGATATCCGACCTGCGCGAGGCCGCCGCGGCGATCAAGGGCCGCAGGGTCGCCGACTCGATCCGGGCGATGGTTGTGCCGGGCTCGGCAATGGTCAAGAGGCAGGCCGAAGAAGAAGGCCTTGACCGGCTCTTTGAAGCGGCAGGTTTCGAGTGGCGCGGTGCCGGCTGTTCGATGTGCCTCGGAATGAACCCCGACATCCTGATCGAAGGCGAGCGTTGCGCTTCGACTTCGAACCGGAACTTCGAGGGCCGCCAGGGCAAGGGCGGCAGAACCCATCTGGTCAGTCCGACGATGGCGACCGCAGCCGCGATCGAAGGCCATTTCGTCGACATCAGAAGCTGGAACTGAACCGGCTTCGTCCGGGCGCCTAAACCAAAGAGAACGAAAGCAGAGAGCCAGAATGGAAGCAATAAACATCATCGAAGGGCCGGTATCGGTGCTCGACCGCAGTGATGTCGACACCGACCAGATCATCCCCAAGCAGTTCCTGAAGAGGGTCGAGCGGACCGGTTTCGGCGAGTTCCTGTTCTACGACTGGATCCGGGATGGCGAGATCGAACTTGAGCCCAATCCGATCCTGGTGTCCGGCCGTAACTTCGGCTCAGGGTCCTCCCGAGAACACGCGGTCTGGGCGCTCGATCAATTCGGCTTTGACGCAGTGGTCGCACCTTCCCTTTCGGATATCTTCTTCTCCAACTGCACCAAGAACGGCTTTTTGCCGGTGGTGCTGGAGCAAAGCGAGTGCGAGGCGCTGGCCGCGGCCGGCTCAGGCCGGATCGACCTCGAGAATCAGAAGGTCTCCTGGGACGGCGGCGAAGCGACTTTCGAGATCGACCCGGAGATCAAGCGGCGTCTGCTCGGTGGTCTCGATGACATCGCGTTGACCCTTCAGCTCGAAGACGAGATCGAGGCCTTCGAGGCCGGCTCCGGCGGCAGCTACGGGCCGGTAACCACAGCTCTGCCGTGAGCTCCGGGCCGTCCACACCGTCAGACCGGGACGCCGAAACCGTTCTCGACGCCGGCTGCGGCACCTGGAACTTCGCCGGACCAGAGGAAACCGAGGCCCGGCTTCTGGCGGCCGGCTTCAGCAGCGCCGAGTGCTGGCTCGAGGAGCAGACGGCTCGCCCGGACGAGCCACGCGCGTTTCTTCAGGCTTCCGGTCTTGCGCCGGTCAGGGAGTTGCTCGACCCGGAATCTTTCGAAGCCTTCACCGACCGGATGATGGCCTTGATGGGCCAGCCGGAAACCTTTCAGTACGTTCGATTGAACATCGTGGCCGAGCGGTCTGACCGCGGCCAGAACCAAGGAGATTCGACAAGTTGAGTGAAACACGCAAGGTCGTTGTTCTGGCCGGAGACGGAATCGGACCGGAGATTGTCGCTGCCACCCGAAAGGTGCTTGACCGGGTCGCTTCTTTCGATTACGAAGAGCACCTGATCGGCGGAGTCTCGATCGATGAGAACGGAACAGCCCTGACCGATGAGGTCATCGAGGCCTGCCGTGCGTCAGAGGCGGTTCTGCTAGGTGCGGTCGGAGGTCCGAAATGGGACGAAGCCGTTGCCAGGGATGCTCAGGCACCGCGGCCGGAGCAGGGTCTGCTGGGGATCCGCAAGGCGCTCGGCCTTTACGCGAACCTGCGTCCGGTGAAGCCGTCGCCGGCGCTGATCGGATCCAGCCCGCTCAAGGAGGAACGCATCGCCGGCACCGACCTGCTGGTTGTGCGTGAGCTCACCGGAGGCATCTACTTCGGCAACAGCGGCCGTCGTGACGACAACGGTGGCACTGCCTACGACGAATGTGCCTATTCGGTTCCCGAGATCCAGCGCATCACCCGGGTTGCGTTCGAGGCAGCCCGGCAGCGGGCCGTCGGTCGCGAAGCGGGGCCACGCGTGACCTCGGTCGACAAGGCCAACGTGCTTGAGTCCTCGCGGCTCTGGCGGGAGACCGTCAAGGTGGTGGCAGAGGATTACCCGGATGTGAAACTCGACCACATGCTGGTCGACAACACCGCAATGCAGCTGGTCTCGAGGCCGACCGACTTTGACGTGATCGTCACCGAAAACCTGTTCGGCGACATCCTCAGCGACGAGGCGGCGATGCTGACAGGCTCGCTCGGCATGCTTCCTTCGGCAAGCATCGGCACCGAGGGCGAGCCCGGACTGTTCGAGCCGGTCCACGGCTCGGCCCCGGACATCGCCGGTGAGGGCGTCGCGAACCCGCTGGCGACCATGCTTTCGGCGGCGATGATGCTGCGATACGGATTGGCCATGGCCGGAGAGGCGGCCCGGATCGAAGCTGCAGTTGACGCAGTCCTCGCCTCCGGCCTGCGCACGCCCGACCTCTTCTCTGGCTCGGACGACGAAAAGGAGGCCGGCACCGTAGAAGTGACCGGAGCCGTTCTGGCCGAGCTGGATTGAGGCCGCGCAGCGGCGCAGGGTCTCTGCCCGCGTTTCGGTCCGGCGGGTCGGGTTGACCGGGGCGGGTAAAGTGAAGCGGTGCGCTCATGGCGACCCGCGTACGATGCTCCAACCGGAATCGACGAAGGAGAAGTAAGTGGAAAAGGCTGAGTTCATATGGCAGAGCGGCAAGTTCGTCCCCTGGGACGAGGCGCAGGTCCATGTCCTGAGCCACGGCCTCCACTACGGAACCGGCGTTTTCGAAGGTATCCGCTGTTATGACGGCGAGAAGGGACCGGCGGTTTTCCGCCACCACGAGCATCTTGAGCGGCTTTCCGACTCGGCCCGCATGTACTTCCTGGATCTGCCGTTTTCGAATGACGAAATCGCGGAAGCAGTGCGTGAACTGATCCGCAGGAACGGTCTGCGCGATTGCTACATACGTCCGCTTGCCTTCAGGGGCTACGGAGAGATGGGCCTCTACGCGAAAACTGCACCCGTGGAGCTGGTGATCGCCGTCTGGCCGTGGGGCGCCTACCTCGGCGAAGCCGGCAAGGAGCACGGGATCAGGGCCAAGGTCTCATCCTGGCGCCGGATCTCTTCGTCCGGCCTGATCCCGCATGCCAAGGCCTCCGGCCAGTACCTCAACTCGATCCTCGCCAAGACCGAGTCGGCCAACGCAGGCTACGAGGAGGCGATCCTGCTCGACGAGCGCGGCTTCGTCTCCGAGGGCTCGGGAGAGAACATCTTCCTCGTCAAGAACGGCAAAGTTTCCACACCGCCACAGGTCGCTTCGATCCTCGACGGGATCACCCGCAAGTCCGTGATGCAGATCCTCGAAGACAACGGTTACTCCGTGATCGAGCGTGACATCGCCCGTGCGGAGCTCTACAACGCAGACGAGATCTTCATGTGCGGAACCGCCGCCGAGGTCGTTCCGGTTCGCGAAGTGGACGACCATCCGCTCGGCGAGCCAGGCGAAGTCACCAAGCTGGTTCAGTCCCGCTATGAGGACGCGATCTACGGACGCGCACCCGAGTACCACGAGTGGCTCGACCTGGTCGGCGAGTCCGAGCCGGCCGTCGAACCGAGTAAAGTCGAGAACTGATGCTTCGCCACCTTGTGGAAATCAAGCCGTTCGCCCGAATTACGGGTGCTGTGGGCTGACAGCCCGCGGCAACGCGGTCGATGCCGCGTCCGGCTCTGCCGGGGCCTGATTCCGGCCCGGGATTCGATTTTCTGAAAGGACAGCAGCGATGGAACAGGTGAAGCTTTACGACACGACCCTCAGAGACGGAATGCAGGGTCAGGGCATGTCTCTTTCGGCCGCCGAGAAGGTGCGGGTGGTCCACGCCCTCGACCGGCTGGGCGTCCATTACATCGAGGCCGGTTTCCCGGCATCGAACCCGAAGGAGGCCGAGCTCTTCTCCCTGCTCGGCGACGAGAAGCTGGAGCGGGCCGAGATCTGCGCCTTCGGCATGACCAGACGTAGAGGGGTCGAGGCCGACCAGGACGAAGCCCTGCGCCTGTTGGCCGAATGTTTCGCACCGGTGGTCACGCTGGTCGGAAAGACCTGGTCGCTCCACCTCGAGAAGGTGACGAAGGTGTCGCCCGAGGAGAACCTCTCGATGATCGAGGACTCGGTGGCCCACCTGACGGGCCTTGGCAAGCGCGTGATCTACGACGCAGAACATTTCTTTGATGCCTGGCGCGAGGATCAGGACTACTCGATCGAGTGCCTCAGGGCAGCCATGGCGGGCGGCGCCGTCAACCTGAGCCTCTGCGACACGAACGGCTCAAGTCTTCCCGATCAGATCACCGATGCGGTCGCGGCAGTGCTCACCGAAGTGGGAGACGAGGTCGAACTCGGAATTCACACACACAACGACGCCGAATGCGGGGTGGCAAACTCGCTGGCCGCGGTGCGGGAGGGGGCACGGCTGGTCCAGGGAACGATCAACGGCTACGGCGAGCGCTGCGGCAACGCCAATCTGGTCTCGATCCTGCCCGCGCTCGAACTGAAGATGGGCTACGAGGTCGTCGGACCGGAGCGCCTCTCCGAGCTTTCCTCCACCTCGCTTTACGTCGCGGAACTGCTCAATGTGGCGGTTGATCAGGACCAGGCTTACGTCGGCCGCAACGCCTTCGCCCACAAGGGCGGCATGCACGTTGCCGGAATCGCGTCGGACTCGCGCACTTTCGAGCACCTCGAGCCGGAGCAGGTGGGAAACAGCCGCATGGTCCTGCCCTCCGAGCTCTCCGGCAAGGCGACCGTGCTTGCCAGAGCTAAAGAGATCGGCCTCGATCTGGATGATGAAGCGGCTCAGGAAGCAGTCAACCTGCTGAAGCAACGCGAGCACGACGGTTACCACTACGAAGCCGCCGAAGCTTCTTTCGACCTCCTGCTCCGCCGCGTTGCCGGTGAGTACGAACCGCTGTTCAGGCTCGAGGGTTTCCGGGTCCTGACGGAAATGCGTGAAGACGGAACGGTGGAGACCGAAGCGACGCTGAGAATCTGGGTTGACGGCGAGCGCCATCTATGTGTGGCCGAAGGCAACGGTCCGGTCAACGCCCTCGACCAGGCCCTTCGCTCGGCGATCACCAGCCACTACCCGCATCTGGCGGATATAGAGCTGACCGGATACCGGGTCAGAATTCTCGATTCCGATCACGGGACGGGTGCCGGCACCAGGGTGCTGCTGGATTCCTCTGACGGTGAGGGATCCTGGGGTTCGATCGGGGTCTCGGAGAACATCATCGAAGCCTCATGGGAAGCACTGGTCGACTCGCTCGAGTACGCCTTCCCGAGAGAGAACGGCAAGACCTGAGCGTGAGTGGCGAGCCGGACGCTCCGCTTTCCCTGGCCAGGCCCGACATCGGGCCCGAGGAGGAGCGGTTGGTGCTCGAGGTGCTGCGCTCGGGCCGGCTCTCGCTCGGGCCGATGCTCGAACGGTTCGAGAGAGAGTTCGCCGGGTGGCTCGGCGTTGACGACGCGATTGCAACCAACAGCGGCACCACTGCGCTGCACCTTGGCGTCCGTGCCCTTTGCTGGGGTGAAGGTAGCGAGGTGGTGCTCTCGCCCTTCACCTTTGTAGCCAGCGCCAACTGCCTGCTCTACGAAGGCGTGCGTCCCGTATTCGCCGACGTCGACCCGCTCACACTCAACCTGACGCCAGAAACAGCGGCGCCGGCCATCGGGCCCGACACCGCCGGGCTGTTGCCAATCGACATATTCGGCTATCCCTGCGATATGCCGGGTTTCGAAGCCCTGGCTGAACACAGGGGTTTGAGGATTCTCGAAGACGCCGCCCAGGCGCTCGGTGCGGTTGACCGCGAGGGGCGCCGGGTCGGGACACGGGGCAACCTCGCCGCTTTTGCTTTCTATGCGAACAAGCAGATGACCACCGGCGAAGGCGGAATGATCATCCCGCGTGACGCTGCGGAAGCCGGTCGGATCCGGTCAGAGCGAAACCAGGGGCGGGCAGTTGACATGGACTGGCTTGACCACGACCGTCTCGGCTTCAATTACCGACTCTCCGATGTAGCTGCCGCCCTCGGAGTCGCCCAGGTCGAGAAGCTGGACCGCATGCTGGCCGACCGGGAGCGCGTCGCGGGAATGTACGAACTCGCCCTCAAGCGGCTGGACGGAGTGGAGTTGCCGATCGCCGGTAACGGGCAGGAGCGCCGCAGCTGGTTCGTCTATCCGGTCAGGCTGCCGGAAGGCGCGGATCGCGACGAGGTCATCGCCAGGCTGGCGGCCGATGAGGTCCCGACCAAGGCATACCTTCCCTGCATCCACCTTTTCCCGCACCTGAAGGCGCTCGGCTACGGAGAGGGTGACTTCCCGATTGCGGAGTCGGTTTCCGCCCGCTCGCTCGCCCTGCCTTTCCACACGGCGCTCGCCGAATCGCAGGTGGATCGGGTGGCTGAATCGCTCGAACGGGCTCTCGGGGCATAATCACGACCGTGTCCCGTTTCAGAGAAGAGCCCGACCCTCGCTTCTGGCGCCTCAACCGCTCGGTGGATTTTGACCGCCGCCTGGCGCCTTACGACCTTGCCCAGTCGCGCGCCCACGCCGCCGCGCTGAACCGGATCGGCGTCATCGCGGACGACGAGCTGCCTGTGCTCGACCGGGCCTTGGCCGAGATCAGCGCCGAAGTTGAGAACGGCGGGTTCGAGTTCCTGCCGTCTGATGAAGACGTCCACATGGCGGTGGAGCGCCGGCTCGTAGAGCTGATCGGCCCGCTTGCAGGCAAGCTCCATACCGGACGCTCCCGAAACGACCAGGTCGCCACCGATATCGCGATGGCGGTCATGGACCACTCCCGCCAGGCGGTTTCTCTCATCGGCGAGGCGATGGCCGGCCTGCTCGATCTGGCCCGCACCCACAGCGACTGGGCGATGCCGGGCTACACCCACCTCCAGCGGGCCCAGCCGGTCTACCTCGGACATCACCTGCTCGCCTACTTCTGGATGCTCTCCCGCGACGCCACGAGATTCCGCGCGGCCGCCGAAGCGGCTTCGGTGATGCCGCTCGGCTCGGGTGCGCTGGCCGGGGTCAACTGGGAGATCGACCGTCGGGCGGTTGCTTCGGCTCTCGGCTTCTCCGACATCACAGCGAACTCCCTCGACGGCACATCCAACCGTGACTTCGTAATCGATTACCTGTCGGCCGCATCGATCTGCGCGACCCACCTCTCCCGTCTGGGCTCCGAACTGGTCATCTGGTCGAGCACCGAATTCGGTTTCTGCCGGATCGCCGAACCGTTTACCTCCGGTTCGAGCATCATGCCCCAGAAGCAGAACCCGGACTCTGCCGAGCTGCTGAGGGCGAAGGCGCCGCGGGTTATCGCCGACTTCACCACTTTGCTCGGGGTAATGCACGCCCTGCCGCTGACTTACGGCAAGGATATGCAGGAGGACAAGGAGCCGTTCTTTGACGCGGTGGACACGATCGAGGCCAGCCTCGCGATGTCCACCGGGATCCTCGAGGGCATCAAGTTCGACCGCGACCGCTTGCTGGCGGCGTCAGGCGACGAAATGCTCGCGGCGACCGAGGTCGCCGACCTGCTGGTCAGGCGCGGTATGCCCTTCAGGGACGCTCACGGCATCGTCGGAGATCTGGTTCGGCAGTGTGTCGAGGAGGGGAGGTCGCTGTCGGATCTGTCGCCCGACGAGATCTCATCGAGGTCCGAACACCTTGACAAGGAGTACTACGAAGTCCTGAACCAGTCGAGCTGGCTCGAGTCGAAGCGCAGCGAGGGTGGAACCTCCAGCGCGAGCCTGGCCAGGCAGATCGAACTGGCCGCGGAAACGCTCACCGGCCTTACCTGAGAGCCACCCTGGTGCTTGGGTCTGGTCACCCGGGACTGCCTTGCGGGGTCAGGTCAGGGAGAAGCGCCGCCGGAACCGGGACTGACGCCTCCTCCGGTCGGCGGGGCGGGAGTAGTCGGCGCCGGAGCGACGGGAGCAGGCTCGGGAGCGGGTGCCGGGACCGGCTCGGGAGCGGGCGCCACGACCTCTGGCGCCGGGGCCGCATCGGTCGACGAGTCAGGCGTGGTGTAGTCGGGAGCCGTGTAGTCGGTGCCCGAGTCGACGGTTGAATCGGTCTCTTCTCCGGCAGCCTTGGCTGCGCGTTCGGCGGTCCGGTTGTCTTCGATGCTCTTCCATGCCGAGATGACTCCGGCCCAGATCAGTGCCGGAAAGGTTCCGCCATCGACCGGTGAGCCGGCGTATTCGGTCAGCATCTTCTGGTACCCCTCGGAGTATCCGACCCACACGCA
>Ga0209591_10000243_pt1 | contig 71509 bp, 74 predicted proteins | sample MAT01_FD_187207 | JGI IMG/M metagenome (GOLD analysis project Ga0209591, IMG submission 187207) | Freshwater microbial communities from Lake Fryxell liftoff mats and glacier meltwater in Antarctica - MAT-01 (SPAdes) (version 2) | ecosystem: Environmental > Aquatic > Freshwater > Ice > Liftoff...
CTTCGACGCCTTCGCGGCCGGCTGCGTCCGCAACGAACGGGCGTGCGCGTTCGGCGGGAGCGACCCCGCCGGTGGGCTCGACCGTCTGCTCGACCGGGCCGGCTCCACCGGGATCCCCGTCCCGGGCGAGGAGCCGCTGGACCGCGAGGACGTCATCGGCGCCGTCACGTCCGGCCTCTACGACGACGCGATGTGGCCGGGGCTGGGCGCGGCGCTGCACGCCGCGGAGAACGGCGACGGCAGCGATCTGTACGAGATCATCGTGCAGCGCGAACGCCGGGACGGGCGGCGCGGCAACTACGCCGACGCGAACTTCTCGATCATCTGCGGCGATGGGACCGACCGTCCCGACCCGGCTGAGCGCGCCGAGCGCGACGCGGACCTCGACGGCCTGTCGCCCGTCTTCGGGAAGATGGCCAGCGTGGGCGGCAACGTCTGCGCGGCGTGGCCGGAACCGGCGGAGCCCTACCGGCCGGCGGCCGAGATCTCCGGCACCCCGCGGGTGCTGGTGGTGAACACGACCGGCGACCCGGCCACCCCGCTCGAGGGCGCGCTCGCGCTCGCCGACCGCTTCGACGACGCCGCGCTGGTGATCGTCGACGGGTGGCAGCACGGGGTCTACGCGACGGGGAACACCTGCGTCGACGAGATCGTGGGCCGCTACCTCGCCGACCCGACGACGGTGAGCGGTCGCACCACCTGCCCGGCGCCGCAGGCCGGCGCCGGCTGAGGACCCGACGCGCGGGTCCTCCGCCCGGACGCCCCGCACTCTTCCGCATCCCGAGAGGAACCACGCCATGGACCTGCCGCTGCTCGTCGTCGTCATCACCGTCCTCGCTCTGCTGGCGGTCGCCCCGTTCCTGCTGATCGCGGGGTGGAGCGGCGCGAGCAGCGGCGCCTGGTCGAGGACGTGCAGCGGTTCCTCGCACCCGGTGCGACGGTGCGCGGGGCCGCGGTCGGCAGGGTCCGTTTCCCGGTCTGGCGCACCGAGGCGGTCATCGGCCGTGGTCGTCGCGCTGCTCCTGCCGTGGGCCGTGGCCCAGATCCTCGCCCTCGTCACGGCCGGCGTGCTGTGCGCCGTCAGGTACCGGCCCCGGGTCGTGGCCACCACCGACGACGGCATCGCCGTCCTCGCCACGCAGCGACAGGGTCACCGCACCGGTGGCCGCGGCGGAGCTGAGCAGGCCCGCGGTGAACAGCAGGGAGTCACCGGGGAGGAAGAACCGAAGAGCAGGCCGGTCTCGGCGAGCAGGATCAGGAAGATGCCGACGGTGCCGAATGTCGTGAGCAGGGATGTGGGGTCGAGCAGGCCGAGGATCGGCATCGCGGTCTCCGGCCGGGTCGGTCAGCGCATGGTGATCGCAAAGAAGTCGCGCTGGTCCGGGACGAGGTAGCGGTCGGTGCCGCGGGGCATGTCGGGCAGCAGCTTGGTCGAGCTCATCACGCCGCCCTGGTGCTGGTAGGTCAACATGTCGACCATCTGATTGTGGATGTCGAATTCCATCCCCCGCACGACGCCAGCGCTGGTCATCGCGTCGGCCAGGGTGGCGAGGGTCAGATTCCCGCCGCCGACGTAGACCAGGTCGCCCCCGGCATCGACGCCCACGCCGGACCGCCACGTGTACTGCAGCTGGTTGTTCGTGCTGCCCCAGGTGCCGTTCGCGTTCGAGTCGAGGCCGGCGACGGGCTGCCCGCCGGTGACGATCAGATCGAGGTTCTGCCGCACGGCGATCACGCCGGGGCCGGGTGTGGGGCCGCCGTTCCAGGCGACGATGTCGACCCGGCCGGCGCTGTCGATCACCAGCGAGGCCGCGCCGTCGCGCAGCGGCACGACAGCGCGACCGTCGAGGAAGGCGCCGCCCCGGGCATCCTTCATCTTGAACCCGGAGTTGAACGTCGCGACGAGCACGGACCGGAGCTGGGCCGGTACCTGCGCGCGGTCCGCCGCGACGCTGATGCCCGGCTGGCGGGTACCGGAGATCATCTGCGCCTGTGTCACCGTCTGGTCGATCCGGGCGACACCGGCGATCACCGCCGGATGCACGGGATCGGGGCGTTGGAAGGTCGTGAACACCGCCGATCGCCCGGTCGCCGTCGTCGCCGCCGCGGTCCATGCCCCCTCGCCCGGCAGGGGTGAGGCACCGGAGAGGGCCCCGGCGGGGGCGGGGGCGGGGGCGGGCACGCTCGCCGGATCGGGCGGGCCGGTGGGGCCCTGGGCGAACCACCAGTTCTCCACGGTGTCCACCAGGCCCCCACCGCCGTGGTCGCGGACCCATTCGACGCTGCGGACCAGGAAGCTCGCGTCGCCGGGGTAGGTCAGGGCACGCGCGTAGGACACGGTCGGCCAGACCATCGCCAGCGCGACGAGCAGGGCGATCACCCGCACCCGGATCCGGCGTGGTCGGCGGTGGTGGGGTCCCGGTCCGGGCGGGACCGGGGCCCGGGTGGGCGGGGGCATCGTGGTCGTCATGGCGGCGACGCTAGGAGTGCGTGGGTTCGACGGATCCCAGCCGCGGGTCAGGGGAAAGGAAACCCGGCCAGACGGCGTTCAGCGTCCTCTCAACCGGCTCGGGTCACCATCGACCCATCACCGTGAAGGGAGAACCGCGATGTCGACGATCGGTCTTGTGCTGGGCACCGTCCTGCTGCTGTTCCAGATCGTCCTGGTGGCCCGCATGGTCGTGGACTGGGCCGGGGTGCTGGCCGGCGGTCCGGAGGCGCCGTGGCGCCGAACGGCCCGGCGGCTCACCCACGCCCTGACCGAACCGGTCCTGGCGCCGGTGCGGCGGGTGTTGCCGACACCTCGGATCGGGGGGGTCGGGATCGACCTGGCCTTCACCGCGGTGTTCCTGGGCGTGGTGCTGCTGCGCCAGCTCGTCGTCGGCCTGTGACCGCGGGCAGGGCTCAGACGACGATGGAATCGACCGGGCGACCGTCACAGCCCACGCGTGTGCTGGTCGTCGAGGACGACGAGACCATCGGCGAGGCGCTGCTGCGGAGCCTGGGCGCTCAGGGCCACCAGGTGTCCTGGGAGCGCAGCGGCGCCGGCGCGCTGGCCGCGGCATCAGCGGCCGAGTACGACCTGGTGCTGCTGGACCTGGGGCTGCCCGACCTCGACGGGGTCGAGGTGTGCCGCCGGCTGCGCCAGACGCTCCCCGCGGCGGTCGTGGTCATGCTGACCGCACGCGGCGAGGGGATCGACGTCGTCGTCGGCCTCGACGCCGGGGCCGACGACTGCATCGTCAAACCGATCGGCCTGGCCGAACTGCACGCCCGGATCCGCGCCCACCTCCGGCGCCGGGCCTCAGACGACCCGGCCACCGCGGTCGTCCACATCGGGGCGCTGACCATTAATTCAACGAGCCGGCGAGTTACGGTCGAGGACCGGGATCTCGGCCTGCGCCGCAAGGAGTTCGACCTGCTGCTCCGCCTCGCCACCGAGCCCGACGTCGCGATCACCCGCGAGACGTTGATAACCGACGTGTGGGACGAGCACTGGTTCGGCTCGACGAAGACCCTCGACGTCCACATCGCGGTGCTGCGCAAGCGGCTGACGGAGTACCCGGACCTGCCGCGCATCGTCACCGTCCGCGGCTACGGCTACCGGCTCGAACCCCCGCCCGCACGAGCAGGACCCCTCACGCGATCAGCCGCCGCGCGAGCCGGGTGGCCTGCCGCGTGGTGATGTCGGGCAGATACGCGCGACCGATCGCGTTGCCGATCGCCGGCAGCGCCGGAGGTCCGGGTAGGCGAGGTACAGGGGCCGGTACTCGGTCGCGGGGTCAGTTGTCGGTGGTCAGGGGCACCCCGGCGTTCTCGGCGTCGCCGTAGCTGTCGTCGATGACGACCACCGTGCGCCCGGCGCGGGCCAGCAGTGACGCGGCCGCGGCGGCGCGGAGCCGCGGCCGCAGTGCACCCACACCACCCCGTCAGGCACCTCGCCGAGCCGCCGCGGGAGCTCGGGCGGCGGCACGTGCACCGCGCCCCGGACGTGCGAGGTGTCCCACTCGGTGCCCACCGGCTTCACCTGCTGCTCCTGGCCCACCGTGGAGTCGTCCCCCGAGGCGGGGCCGGCGGTGCAGAAACTGCCGAACCCGTGCGTGGGCCACACCCGCGCATACGCCGGCAACGCATCAGCCAGGGTGCGCGCCGAGGCGTGCTGGGCGGGGTCCTCGGCGTGCTCGCCGCCGAGCAGGTCGGTGCGCCCGGTGGTGCCGTGGAGCAGCGACCCGCCGGTGAACACCCCCTGCACCCCGTCGGGGCCCTCCAGCACGTAGGACAGGTGGTGGAAGGTGTGCCCGGGGGTGGCCAGCACCCACAACCGCAGCCCGGCCGATACCTCCAGCACGTCCCCGTCGGCCACCGCGGCGCGGTCGAACCCCACCTCGTCGGCGCCGGACATCACGTAGGCCGCGCCGGTCAGGCGGGCCAGCTCCAGGCCGCCGGAGACATAGTCGTTGTGCACGTGGGTCTCCACCACGTGCGATATCCGCACCCCGAGCCGTCCGGTCAGGGCGATCAGCCGGTCCACGTCCCGTTGCGGGTCGACCACCACCGCGACCTCACCGTCGGTGGCCAGGTAGCTGCGATCCCCAGCGACGCGGTCTCGATTACCTCAACATCAATCACGGCAGACTTCCTTCCTGCTCGTCCGTGCTCGGTTCGGTCATCGGCGGCCGGTGTCGACTCGACGGCTCGGCGAGATCCAGCCCCCGGTCCCTCCCGACACCGACTCCGCCGTCGCACCTGCGACGCTTGGGGCCTTGGCCGCCTTCGGGCTGCGGCCCCCGGGGCGGCGCTAACTGCATCTACACCGGGCGTCCTGTCAGCGCTCATGATCTCAAGCCGTACCACTGTGACGCGGCGTCGCCGATCTACCAGCTGAGTTCAGTTCGACGAAGGCTCGTCGCACGCTCCAGGGTTCACCACAACGCCGGGACGGCCGGGGTGTTCAGTCGAACTCGCCGTTGCGGACGCCCGCGGCGAACGCCTGCCACTCACGGGCGGTGAACAGCAGCACCGGACCGACACCGTTGTCCTTCGTGTCGCGCACGGCCCGGCCGCCCTCAAGGAGGTCTGCGACCTCAACGCAGTTGCCGCCCTGACCGTTCGAGTAACTGGATTTCCTCCAGCTCAGCGCGCTCGGGTCGATCATCACAGCTCACCCATGACCTTCTTGATGCTGGCCGCCGAACTCGTGGTGTCGAGCGCGGAGGCGAAGAGGCTGTCCCACAACTGAGTGTAGGCCCCGACCTGCGCCGCCTTGTCCACGTAGTCGGCCAACCACAGCTTCTCCAGGTAAACCACCCGCTCCCCGCCGGGGAGACCCAGGATCGAGAACGTGGCTCCCATCGACGCGTAGGCGCCGACCGAGAACGGCAGCACGTGCAGTGACACGCCCGGAAGCCGGGGGAGTTCGATGAGCTGCGCGAGCTGCTCGCGCATCACGTCCGGTCCGCCCACGACGATGCGCAGCGCCGCCTCATGCAAGATCACCGACAGCTGTGGTGGATTGTCACCGAACAGCCGGGTCTGTCGCTCGCGACGGATCGACACGAGCCGTTCCACCTCCGCCGGGTTGCGAGCGGCGTTGGCGGCCATCGCCACCGCGCGGGTGTACGCCTCGGTCTGGAGCAGGCCCGGGACGAGGTCGATCTCGAATGTCTGGATCTCGACGGCGTTCGCCTCCAGGCCGACGTAGGCCCGTACCCACTCCGGCACTCGTAGCGTCGAGCGCTTCCGGGCACTGTCCGCGATGGCGACGATCCGATCTTCCTGCTCGCTGCCCTCCGGGAGCCCGTAGAGCCGGAGCAACGTCTGGACCTCCAGCGCGGACAGCGCCGCCTTGCCGTGCTCGACCTTGCTCACCTTCGAGGGCGAGCACATCAGGGCTTCGGCTACGGCCTCGCGTGACACACCTGCGCGCTCCCGGAGCACCACGAGTTCGCGGCCGAGCTGGAGCCGCTGCGCGGTCGGAGTGTCTGACATGCGGCGCAGTCTCGCACGCAGCGTTGCCGGGCACTAAGCATCACCCGGGTTTCGATCATGGAAATTTCGTGCGGATATTCCGACGAACTTGCGTACTTCGCGGCGATGGTCAGCACCGCTGCATCGCTTCGCGGCCAGCCACGAGATCCGGGCGGCACGTGCACGAAGGGGACACACCTTGATCGTCAGCCATTCCACCGACTCGGGCTCGGCCGCGCCTGCGGCAAGATCATCTGGTCGGCGCCATGGCCGAACTGGCCGTGGTGCGCGGCTGGATGTGAGCGATGACCGGGCGCCGCAGATCGTTGTGTTGGTTGCCGATCAGTACACCGGGGCCGCGCATCTCGTGCCCGAGGACCGAGTGGCCTGTCACCAACCCACGCTGTTGGCCCTGTGCGGCAGGCAGTTTGCTCCCGCCGCGCTGTGCGCCCCGTTCGGCCGCCCGTGCCGCCGGTGCCACGAGGTCTCCGACACCCGCCGAGCAGCCGTCACCGCGTCCAGCCGATCCGGCGGGGTCCTGCGTCGGCTGGCCCGGCGGGCCGGACTTACCGACGACCAGCGGGCTCGGCGCGCTGCCCACTCGCCGCCGGGCTCGCTGGTGACCACCGCCGACCAGGGGCCGGCCCTGATCTCCCGCGCGAAGAGGTCCGGCGCGGTGCAGCTGGCGGCTGATCACCGCGGCGTCGTGGCCGCTCCTCCCACTCCCCACCGCCATGACGGCACGGTCCGCCAGCGTCCGGCGGGCGGTGGCCCCTGAGATTTCCCCGGGACGGGCAGTGTTCGGCCAGCACGTTGATGGCCTGACACAGCAGCGTGCGGGCGCCCTTGAGCCGCTTGTGGTAGCCGGACTGGTCGGGCAGGTACGGGAACAGGCCACGCCACTGTGGGTTGGCGCGGATGTGTCGGACCCAGCGACGCTCGCAGTGGAAGCCCTGCAGGATCTGGGCGACCGTGACCGAGACCGACCACCTCCTGACCCTCGCGCTGAGCGGCAACCCCGCTCCGGTCCACTCCGACGCGCAGTTCTGCGACCGGACCGGCCGCGGTCAGGTTCTGGTCTGCGCCACGGTCACCCTCGGCATCGTGCTCGGCGCCACCGTCCGCGCCACCAGCGCGCTGACCACCGCCAGCCTCGCCCTCGACGAGCTTCGGCTGCCCCACCCCGTCCATGTCGGGGACACCCTGCGCGCCGAGACCGAGATCCTCGCCGTCCGTCGCTCCCGCAGCCGCTCGGACCACGCCATCCTCACCTGCCGCGTCACCGGCTACAACCAGCACGAGCAGCAGGTCATCACCTTCACCCGCACCTTCCTCATCCCCGCCGACCCAACCATCCGGGACACGACCGACTACTGACCGACTCCCTTCCCCACCTCAGGAGGGCCCTGCCGCCCATGCCACCCCTGCCAACCATCGACGAGCCCTTGACCGTCATCGACGCCGACGAGCACCACTGGCGCGAGTACTGCGAGCTGGCCGCCCGAAGCTACGGCCAGCCGATCGCCGACATCACCGCTCTCTACGACCACACCGACACCCGAGTCGCGGTGCGCGGCGGGCGGGTCGTGGCCGGGGGGATCGGGATGCTGATCCCGCAGTTCTTCGGTGGCCGGCCCGTTCCCAGCGCCTGCATGGCGCTCGGGTGCGTCGCCCCCGAGGAACGCGGCAGCCAGCTCGCGGTCCACATGCTCACCGAACGGACCCGCCCCCTCCAGGAACAGGGCGCCGTCCTGACCACACTGTGGACCACCTCGACCGGCTACGCCCACCGCGCCGGGTGGGAAGCACCCGTGCCCGTGTTCACCTGGTCGCTGCCCACCGACGAACTCAAACGGAGCTTTGATAACGGAACCGTCGTCGACACCGAGGTCGAGGGGGAGGTCACGGCCGAGGTCGGGGCAGAGGTCACCGTCGCCCACGGGACGAGCCCGGACACCGCCGCGCTGCAGCGTGAGCTGGCCGCGCGCTGGAACGGGCCGCTGCTGCGCCCGCACTGGTGGGACCCGTGGAAACAGCACAAGCTGGGCCTGGTCTCCTACCGGTTCCACCGTCGCGGCCACCGCCCGGCCGGGCTGCTGTCGATGGCCTTCACCGACCACCCCACCGAGGGAACGCGCATCGTGGTCCACGACTTCGCCGCCGCCGACCACGACATCGCCCGCGCCATGTTCGCCTTCCTGGGCCGCCACAACAGCCGCGTCCAGACCGTGGAGTTCCAACGCACCGGCCTCCCGCCGCACCCGCAGCTCCCGCATCACCTGCGCCGCGCCGGCGCCGGCGCCGCGCACGTCCGTCACCCGTGGATGCTGCGGGTGCTCGACCTGCAGGCCGCGATACGGCTGCGAGGCTGGCCCGCTCACCTGGACCTCACCCTCCCGCTGGAGATCGACACCGACCACGGCGGGCCCGGCGAGCGGTTCACCCTGCGGATCGTCTCCGGTGCGGGCGAACTCGTTCCCAGCACGCGCGCGGGGCGCGTGCGGCTGACCCGACGCCAGTTCGCGGTGTGGTACTCAGGCGGCTACCGCACCGTGACCGCAGCCGCCATGGCCGGCGTCCTCGGCGACCCCACCGATCTCACCTCGCTCGTCGGGTCGACCGCCGAGCGCGAACCGTGGCTGCCCGACCACTTCTGATCTGATCACGTTCCCCAGCACCGCCGCCCGCTCAGATTGAGCTGCCGGACTCGTCGACGTCGGCCTGGACGGTCCAGTCGCGCAGCACGATGACATCCTTCCCGGCGGACGGAACCTCACGGCGTCCGTGCTCCGGGGGAGGCCCAGAGAGGGGGCGTCGGCGATGTCAACCACTACGATGCCCGCTGATCTGCGGCGGTGGGTCACCCAGCACCTGCCCGATCTCCGCACCGTCGAGGACGTGTCCTGGTGTCGTATCGACTCCCAGGTCTGGCGGGTGGCCTGCCCCACCGCGACCGCGTACGTCAAGATCAGCCCGGCCCGACAGAACTACACCCGCGAGGTCCGCGCCTACCAGCACGCCGCCGGCGCGCTGGGGCCCGGCCGAGCACCCCGGCTGCTGGCCGTCGACCCCGGCCTGCGGACCATCATGACCTCGCCACTGGCTGGTGTCGTGGTGCGGACCACAGACCTGGCCGCCGCCGAGGAGACCCGCGTCCACGAACTCGCCGGACAGCTCCTGAGGCGCTGGCACGCCCACGACCGCGGCTCGATCGGGCCCGCCACACGCGCGGCTGCGGTCACGTCTATACAGACACGCACCGACGTCGCCGCCCAGCAAGCCGAGCGCACCGCGGAGTTGCTCACCGCGCCCGAACTCGCCCTGGTCGGGCACGCGCTTCGCGAGCTTCCCGCACTCGCCGCGACGGTGCCCCTCGCCTTCGCACACGGGGACTTCTCGCCGCGGAACTGGATCTGGAACCGCCCAACCGCATCCCTTGCGCTGCTGGACTTCGAGAAGGCGGACAACACCATCGCGGTCGAGGACTTCCTGTGGCTGGCCGCCACCACCTGGCCGCTGCGCCCGCACCTGAGACAGGCGATGCTCACCGGGTTCGGACGCGACCTCGACGACGACGAGACCCGGGCCCTGACCCTGCTCACAGCACTGGCCGCACTGTCATACCTCGCCGCCGGCGCAACGCGGCAGGACCCCGTCCTCACCACCAGGGCGCACAACGCGTTCACGCACCTGATCCCGCCAGCCTCGACGTCGATCGACCCGAGCTGCAGACCTGCCTGACCTACCTCCGTACCAGCGACGCCCTCGTGGTGCTCAGCCTCGCCCGGCTCTCCCGGTCCCGCAGGACGTCATCACCCCGCCCCCGTAGACGAGCACAGCCGGCCCGCGGAGCCCCAGCGTCGGCAACGACTGTCGGCAGCGACGAACCGAACCCACTCGCCGACACCACTGGCGGTCTCGGCCGCGATCCGGGTGCGGGGGGACTGTAAAACCAACGGCTCTGGCACAGATGAGGTGGTGCGGGCGGTCAGCTGAGCAGGATCCGCCTCCTGAGCAGGGCGAAGCCCGCGCGACCGTACATCTGCCGCTTCAACAGCTTGATCTTGGTGTTGGCGCCTTCGATTGGCCCGTTGCTGTAGGGCATGCTCAGCCCGGCGACGACGGCAGCAAGGTCACGGCGCAGGCCGCGGACGAAGGCGTGCAGCGCGGGAAGATCACTGGCCTCGGCGGCGTTCATCCAGCCCTCCAGATCCTCGCCGCGCCGGGTGGTGAGCAGCGCGGCTAACGCGCGGACGTGTTCGGCCAGGACCGTCAGCGGCGGGCAGGCGGCGAGTAGATCTTGCAGGTGAGGGCGGTCGTGCTCGGGGCAGCTCCGTGGGCCTGGTCATGATCCAGGACACCAGACGCCGGGGCGCGGGCGCCGCCCGATCGGCCTCGGCACTGCGCTGGCTGCACCGACGCCTCGGGTAGGGGACGACGGCCGATGATCAGGTCTTCCGGGCGGCGACAAGACCAGACCCGCCTTAATGAGCTATCCGACCGAGATGGAACGATGAGGCCAAGCACCGCCCGAGTTCCTGCGAAGGAGTGACATGGCAGCCACGTCATCGTTCGATGTCGTCAGCAAAGTGGATAAGCAAGAGGTCGACAACGCGATCCAACAGACAGCGAAGGAGATTTCACAGCGGTACGACTTCAAGGGAACAGGAGCCGCGATTGAATGGAAGGCCGAAGACGTGGTCCTGCGTGCCAACAGTGACATGCGCGCCCTAGCCGTTCTCGACGTCTTTCAGACCAAGCTCGTTCGACGAGGGGTGTCACTCAAGGCGCTGAACAGCAGTGACCCGAAGGTCTCAGGTAAAGAATACCGTATCGAGTCGACCTTGAAGAACGGCCTCACCCAGGACGATGCGAAGCGCATCACGAAACTGATTCGCGACGGCGGACCCAAGGCCGTCACGACCCAGATCGCCGGCGACGAGGTACGCGTGTCGAGCAAGAGCCGGGACGATCTACAGGCTGTCATCGCGCTACTCGGCAAGGCTGAGCTAGATTTTGCGGTACAATTCATCAACTATAGATAGTCGATCACCCGGGAATCGCTTTGTGCGCCGCATAGTAGTCACAGAGTACTGCGGGCAGGGCTGCTTATCACCGTCTCCCATCAGCCGCTTCGCCGGCTCTTATCCGATGTCCGGAGCCGACAGCAGCGTCCGGCCGCGTGGCTCACGGCGGCCCAGGAGCACGACGGGGACCGTATCGACCTCGCTGCATCGAGCGACGTCCACAGCGAAGGACCGCAGGTAGTCGGCGTCGACGTGGGCTCCCCAGATCCGCAGGTGAGCATGAAGTGACTCGCGCACCAGCACACTGGTTCGCTGCGCATCCGCCGGCCGGTCCAGCAACAGATTTCGCAGGTGATGGGCGCAGGCGTCATCCTCGGGCGTATGGGGATCAGTCGCGACGAGTTGGACGCGGGCCCCGGACTGGTGGTGCCGGATCCACGCGGCCGTACAAGCCAGATCGACCGTCGCTGCGCACAGCACGGTAACGCCCGGCCGAACCCGGTCGAGGTACCGAGTGCCGTTGACGGTGAACATGATCACCCGGGTTCCGCGGACGTCGCGGCACTTCTCGCGGGCGAATCGGGCGGCGGTCATGACCCGGGCAGGAGCGGTCGGCCTGCGGGGTCCGCCGCAGTCACGGACGCGCGCCTGAATGCCGGCGACATCGACCCCGTTCGGAATGACCACGGTGCGTACTCCGTCGAGTCCGATCCTCGCGGTGGCCGTGCGCCTGTTGCCCTCGCTGACGAAGATGACGACCCGGGCACCTTCGTACGTCCGGCGGATGCGTGCGTGTGCGACGGCGGCGACCGTCAGGTCGTCCTTAATCTGTTGCTCGGTGACGACCAGCGGCAGCCGAGTGCGCAGGGCCTCCTCGCGGAGCGCCAGGCACGACATCGGCGAGCCGCACACGACGTGCAGACCGTCGACGGCGAGCTCAGCGAGCACGGCGGTGGCAGCCGTGTCGAGCACTGCCTGGGCATGGCGGCGGTGGTAGAGAGCGGTGAATCGGGGTGCTGGAAGTCCGTCGCAGCCGGCGCGCAGTGCGCTGGCGGTGGACTACTCCAAGAACAGCAGCGGCGTGTGCCCGGTGGCCGACAGTGCACGACACAGATCGCGCACGTAGCCATCGACGCCACCACGGACCGTCACATCGGTGGCCACGGCTATCCGCACACATCCCCCACCCGCTCGCTGGACTCGCAGTCGGATGCTGGAGCAACACGCGGCGCCGGATTGGGCGTTTCGGGAAACCTGGCTACAGCACGGCGCTCTCAGCCGCACGGCTCCGCCATGCCAGCATCGGTTCCGAGAGAGCTGGCGCCGCAGCCCCGGGAGGGGCTGCGATCACGAGTTCGGACACCCGGCCGGCCACCCGAATCGGGTTGACCAGCCCGATTCGGTACCCGCTCGCCGCGAGTGCGCGGTCGACGTGCAGGTCGGCGTCGGCAATCAGCACGAGGCGCCCATCGGGCACGAGCCGCGCGGGCAGCCGGTCCCACATCGGGAGCAGCGACGTGCGCAGCGAGCCGGTCGACTCGACGGCGACGTTCCACGGTGGGTTGGTAGCGACGGCGTCGACGAGGCCGGTCAGCTCGCCGAGTCCCGCGTCGACCACATCCACGCGGATCGGCGCGCCGGCGCGCCCCGAGTTCTTCCGCGCGTTCAACACGCGCTGCGGATCGATGTCCCAGCCCGTGGCGACGATGCCGTCCACGGCGAGAGCCGCCTCGATGAGCAGCGTGCCGTCGCCGCAGAACGGGTCGAGCATCGTCGAGCCGGGACGCGGATCCATGATGCGGATCATGGCCGCGGCCACGGGCGGATGCAGGGTCCCTGGCCCGGTCGACGACTTGTATGCCCTGCGGTGCAGCGGCTCCGCGGCCAGGCGGACCGCGATCGAGACCGTATGCGGGCGGACGAACACCCGCACGGCCACGTCGGGATCGCCCTCATCGCGGCCTGCGGCCGTGCGACGCAGGTACTCTCCGCCTAGTTGTTGCGCGAGGCGTGCCCCGATCGCGCGCTCCACGTCGAAGCGGTTGAACCGGTGCTTTCCCTCCACGCTGGCGACGATGTCGAGTACGGGAGCGTGCGGGAGCGGCCGGACGGCACCCAGCTCCCGGAGGCACTCCTCCCACGGCAACCGGGCCGCGGCCGCGCCGATCACATCCGGGGCGTCCCGGCCGGAACCAACCGCCGGCACCTCGCCAACCTCGAGGAAGACGTCGTCGGCCGTCCGCAGCGCCAGCAGCGCCGGATCGAGACCGGGCAGACGCAGAGTTACCTCACGTCGGCTCGTGCGCACCTGATCGGCCCCGCGGACGGTAGTGGCCACCTCGTCGGCACACACCCATTCCAGGCCGTGCACGCACCGCACAACCACGCTCCACAGCTGACTGTCCGTAATCCCGGCGCTCACACCGAGCCCCGCAGGTCCCCGACTCTCGCCACCACACCGGCGCGGGTTCCAACGCGGAAGCGCTCAAGGATCACCGATCCGGCGCCGAGCCCGATCTTCCTGGTCTCCGCGGTGACCGCCAGCACGGCGTGGTCGTCCAGGACGGCGCACAGGCCCGCAACGGCGGCGCGCGCAGGATAGACGTCCACGGGAACCGCACCACCCCAGTGCACCTGGCGACCGTACGGCACATCGGCCACGACCAGGTCCAGGCCCGGTGCCGGCAGGATCCGGCGCATCGAACGGGTGTCGAAGAGGTCCGCGACGGCGGCACCGGCGGCAACTGGGCCGCCAGGCTCGGCCGGCTCACGGGCCAGTACCTCGGCGGCCTCGGCGTGAAACGGGCCGGGAGCAACCCCGGCACCGCGCCCGTGGCCGACCCCACTAAGCCACGGGTGGACCAAGATCGGCACAGCGTGATCATCACGCGGCCGGGAAGGACCATCTGCGAGGCAAGACAGCAGTCCCGAAGATCATGGGGCCGAGGCTGCTCGCCGGTTGGCGGGTGCGCTCGATCCGTCGATGATCGATGCGTTGGTGGCCGATGCGAAGATCACCGGGACGCCGATCGACGGCGTGGACGGGTTGCTGAACCGGATGACCAAGGCCATGATCGAGCCCGCCCCGCAGGCCGAGATGACCCACGAGCTCAGGTACGCCCGCGATGATCCCGGCGGCGCAGGCTCGGGCGATACACGGCGCTGGCCCACCTGGCCCCGCTGGGGCCCGACGGCTATACCGAGTGTGCGCTGACGCACTGGCGCCAGACGGCCCTGGCGTGCGGTGGCTGGCGCGCCCGGGCGGCGGTGCCCGCGGATCCCGAACTGTGCGACGGGGACTCGGAGATCAAGCGCATGTTCGTGGCCCCGGCCCACCGCGGTCACGGCCACGCCCGGACGGTGCTCGCCGCCCTGGAGCGCGCCAGCGCTCCAGCCGGGCGACGGCGCATGATCCTGGAGACCGACACCCGTCAGCCCGAGGCCGTCGCGCTCTACGTCAGCGAGGGCTACACGCCGATACCGGGGTTCGGCGTCTACCGCGACGATCCGCGCAGCCGCTGCTACGCCAAGCCCCTGCCCTGCCCGGCCTGCTGAGGCGTCAGCCGCCGATGCCAGCCCAGCCGTCCGTGAGCTGCGTCTGCAGCGTCGGGAGGTCGATCTCGTTCGCGAAATGGCGCTACAGGGCGGGGGTGGCTGTCTGGTCCTTCCACTGCGGGTAGTCGGTGACGGACCGGTACGGCGTGGTGGCGAGGCCGTCGGCACTGCGAGGGTGGCGGTCCAGCCGTCGGCGCCGCCGGTGGCGGACTCCACCTCCGCGCGGCGCATCCCGATCATCGCGGCGTTCCCGAAGGCGCCGATCCCGGCCGTCATCGTCATTCCCGGCATCGCCGCGATCCTGGTCCCGCAGATCACCGAGCTTCAAGGCGACGGGCGCGACGAGCGGCGGCATCACCTACGACAACACGCTGTCGCTGCTGATGGGCGAGGTCCTGCCAAACGGGTTGCTCGGGGTGGCGGCGGCGCGCAGGCGGGTGCGGAGAACAGTCTCGCCCGGCACAGCGCGTTGATCTTCTGGATCGTTCTCGAACAGTTGTGTGAGTGCGCTCACCGAGCTGCTGTGGTCGGTGGATGTCATGGTGCGCCGGTAGAGTGGTCCACGATCCGGCGCCCGCCCGGTGGTCCCGTACGGATCCGCGGGCGTCGGACCCAATCATGCGCGCCGGGCTCCCCTCCGCCGTCCGCGATCGACCGCCGAGACCGACGAGAGGACGTGCCGCGTGCTCGCACTCGTCCTCGCCCATCTCGTCGTGGCCGCAGCCCTACCGATGGTGTCCGCGCGCAGTCGACGCGCGGCATTCGGGGTGGCGGCGATCCTGCCGGCCCTCACCCTGGTCTGGGCGCTGGCGAACGCCGGCCCGGCGCTGGGCCCGGGACTCACCAGCACCACCGCCTGGGCCCCCACCCTCGGCCTGGAGCTGAGTTTCCGGCTCGATGCGCTCGCCCTGGCCATGATCGTGCTGGTCTCCGGAATCGGCGCGGTGATCCTGGTCTACGCGATGGGCTACTTCGGGCCCACGTCGGAGGATGCCACTCGCTCGGCCGCGCTGCTGCTGACGTTCGCGGGCGTCATGCTCGGGCTGGTCCTCGCCGACGACCTGCTCACGCTCTACGTCTTCTGGGAGCTGACGTCGGTCACGTCGTTCCTGCTGGTCGGGCAGAGCGGGGAGAAGCGCGAGAACCGCCGGGCCGCGGTACAGGCGTTGCTCGTCACGGTGCTCGGCGGGCTCGCGATGCTGCTCGGGTTCGTGCTGCTGGGCGAGGCGGCGGGCACCTACCGGATCTCCGAGATCGTGGCGGCGCCGCCCACCGGTCCGATGGTGACGGCCGCGCTGCCGTTGATCCTGCTCGGGGCGTTCACGAAGTCCGCGCAGCTGCCGTTCCACCCATGGCTGCCGGCCGCGATGGTGGCGCCCACCCCGGTCAGCGCCTACCTGCACGCCGCGTCGATGGTGAAGGCCGGGGTGTACCTGGTGGCGCGGCTCTCGCCCGGGTTCTCCGATCTCGCGGTGTGGTGGGTGCCGGTGGTCGTGGCGGGGCTCGGCACGATGCTGATCGGCGGCTGGCGGGCGCTGTACCAGACCGACCTCAAGCGGGTGCTCGCGTTCGGCACCGTCAGCCAGCTCGGGTTCCTCATGGTGCTGTTCGGGGCGGGCGGGCGGATCGCCGCGCTCGGCGGGATCGCGATGCTGCTCGCGCACGGGCTGTTCAAGGCCCCGCTGTTCATGATCGTCGGGGCGGTCGAGCACGCCACCGGCTCCCGTGACCTGCGCAAGCTCTCCGGTCTGCGCACCTCGATGCCCGGGCTCGCCGTCGCGGCGGCGGTGGCGGCCGCGTCGATGGCCGGGTTGCCGCCGCTGCTCGGGTTCGTCGGCAAGGAGACGGCGTTCGAGGCCTTCCTCGGCGAAGGAGGGGTGCGTGGCTGGGCGATCGCGCTGGGTCTGCTCGCCGGATCGGTGCTCACGGCCGCGTACAGCGCCCGCTTCCTGTGGGGGATGTTCGCGGCCAAGCCCGGCGTCGCGCCCACCCCGGTGCACGCCCCCGGCCCGCTGACGACCGCCCCGATCTGGCTGAGCGCAGCCGCCGGTCTCGCGCTCGGGATCGCCTACCCTCTGGTCGACGCGCCGGCCGAAGCCTACGCCGGTCCCGGGGAGTACCAGCTCGCGCTCTGGCACGGCCTCGGGCCGCCGCTGCTGTTCTCCGCGATCGCGATCGGCGGCGGCCTCACCGTGCACGTCCTGCGCACCCGGGTCGACCGGCTGGCCAAACACAGCCCGTTCGACGCCCAGCACGGCTACGAGGGAGCCATCGCCGGCCTGGAGCGGGTGGCGGTGGCTGTCACCGGTCGGGTGCAGGTCGGTTCGCTGCCCGCCTACCTCGCCACGATCATCGTCGTCGTGGTGGTCCTGATCGGGCCGGCCACGTTGTTCGGCGGGGCCTGGCCGGTCGGGCAGCCGCTCTATCACTCGATCATCCAGGTGCCGCTCGGGCTGGCGGTGGCGGTGGCCGCGCTGGCCGTGGTCAAGGCCCGCCGCCGGTTCACCGCGGTGTTGCTCGTCGGCGTCATCGGGTACGGCGTGGCGGGACTGTTCATCGTCGACGGTGCGCCGGATCTCGCGCTGGCCCAGTTCCTCGTCGAGACGTTGTCGCTGGTGGCGTTCGTGTTCGTGCTGCGGCGGCTGCCCGCGCACTTCACCGAGCAGCCCTCGCCGCGTCGGACCCAGTGGTTCAGGGCCGGGCTCGCGGCCGTCGGCGGCACCGTCGTGGCGGGGGGGGCGGTAGTGCTCTCCGCGGCCCGCGTCGCCCCGTCGTCGACCTCTGCGGACTTCATCGCGCTCGCCCCCGACGGTGCGGGCGCCGACAACGTGATCGCCGCGATCCTCGTCGACTTCCGGGCACTCGACACCGTCGGCGAGATCGGTGTGCTGTTCGTGGCGGCCGCCGGCGTCGCCAGCCTGGTGCTCGCCACCCGTTACGACCGCAAGGGCCTCAGCGCGTCCGTGGAGAGCGGCCAGGGCAGCCCACGGCACGAGGAGGACCTCGTCGGATGACCATCTTCGACGAGTGGGACGCCCCCCGCGAGCCCTGGATGCTGCCCGGCGCCTGCCGCCGCGGCCGCACTCGCAGGCTGCTGCTGGAGGTCGCCGCCCGCACGCTGTTCCCCACGATGCTGGTGTTCTCCCTCTACCTGCTGCTGGTGGGCCACTACTCGCCGGGCGGCGGGTTCGCCGCGGGCCTCGTCGCAGGGCTGGCGTTCGTGCTGCGCCACATCGCGGGCGGGTCCGTCGGGTTCGGCATGCTGGTGCCGGTGCGGCCGCCGGTGGTCATCGGGTCGGGGCTGGCGATCGCCGTGCTCACGGCGCTGGTGCCGTTGCTGGTGGGATCGCCGGCGCTGTCGAGCGCGAAGCTGGCCGTCGACATCCCGCTGCTCGGTCCGGTGTCGGCGCAGACCAGCCTGTTCCTCGACATCGGGGTGTACCTGCTGATCGTCGGGGTGGTGGTCGACCTGCTGCGGTCGCTCGGGGCGGGCATCGAGCGCGACATGCGCGAAGCGGAGGAGTGGCTCCCGTGACCGGGCCGACGACGATCAACCTGGCCATGGCGGTCACGGTGGGCGTGCTCTACACCGCCGGGTTCTACCTGCTGCTGCAGCGCTCGCTGATGCGTGTGCTGATCGGCGTGGTGGTGCTGGGGCACGGCACCAACCTGCTACTGCAGATCGCCGGCGGCCCGCCCGGGCGCGCGCCGATCGTCGGCACCGGGAACGCCGAGGCGATCACCGACCCCCTGCCGCAGGCCCTCGCGCTCACCGCCGTCGTCATCACCTTCGCCCTCACCACCTACCTGCTGGCGCTGGGCTACCGCTCGTTCGTGCTGGTCGGGCACGACGAGGTGCAGGACGACGTGGAGGACCGCCGGATCGCGACACAGAAGATGCCCTCGGCGTCGCTCGACGACGACCAGGACCACACCGACGAGGACCACACCGACGAGGCCGCGACGCGGCAGGACCCGTCGTGACCGCGCTCATCGCCCTGCCCGTGCTGCTGCCGATCCTGGGGGCCGCGATCACCGTCATCGGGAGCCGTTCGCCCACCCTGCAACGGATGGTCGGGGTGGTGGTGCTGCTCGCGGTGTCGGTGATCGCGGTGGTGCTGCTCGTGGAGTCCGACGCCCGCGGCCCGCTGGTGGCCGAGCTCGGCGGCTGGGCCGCGCCGGTGGGCATCTCGCTGGTGGCCGACCGGCTCTCGGCGCTGCTGCTGCTCGTCTCCGCCCTGGTGACGTTGGCGGTGCTCGTCTACGCCATCGACCAGCGCATCGCCGACTACGGCCGCGGCACGGTCAGCACCACATTCCACCCGATGTACCTGATGCTGTCCGCGGGCGTCTCGCTGGCGTACCTCACCGGCGACCTGTTCACGCTGTTCGTGGCGTTCGAGATCATGCTGACGGCCTCCTACGTGCTGATCACGCGGCGCACCAGCGCTGCGAAGATCCGAGCCGGGATGACGTATGTGACGGTCAGCCTGCTGTCGTCGCTGCTGTTCCTCACCGCGATCGGGCTGGTGTACGCGGCCACCGGCACCGTCAACCTGGCCGACCTCGCCGGGCGGATCGAGCTGTTGCCGCCGGGCCTGGTCACGGTGCTCGGGCTGATGCTGCTGGTCGTCTTCGGGATCAAGGCGGCGATGGTGCCGCTGCACTTCTGGCTGCCCGACAGCTACCCCACCGCGCCCGGTCCGGTGGCGGCGCTGTTCGCGGGGCTGCTCACCAAGGTCGGCTTCTACGCGATGCTCCGCACCCAGACGCTGCTGTTCCACCGCGAGGAGCCCTGGACGCTGCTGCTGGTGCTGTCCGTGGCCACCATGCTCGTCGGGGCGCTCGGTGCGCTGGCCCAGAACGACGTCAACCGGCTGCTGTCGTTCCTGCTGGTCAGCCACATCGGGTTCATGCTGTTCGGGCTGGCCGTGTTCGACGCGGCCGGGGTGTCGGGGGCGGCACTCTATGCGGCGCACCACATCACCGTGCTGGCCACGCTGTTCCTGGTCAGCGGTCTGATCACGCGGCGCACCGGCACCGTGGCGCTCGACCGGATGGGTGGGCTGGCGCGCACCGCGCCGGGGCTGGCGGTGCTGTTCGCGATTCCCGCGCTCACCCTCGCCGGGGTGCCGCCGACGGCAGGTTTCGTCGCGAAGCTCGCGCTGCTGCAGGCCGGCGTGGCGGCCGGGCCGTGGACCACCGCCGTGGCCGGGGTCGTGATCATCGCCAGCCTGCTCACGCTGTACGCGCTGGCGCGGGTGTGGGTGCGCGTGTTCTGGGGCGAGCCGAAGCCGGCGCTGCCCGACGACGACCCGGACGACGAGGTGGTCGTCGGCACCGCCGAGCGCACCCCCGTGCCCATGTACTCGGCCACCGCCGGGCTCGTGGCCGTCAGCCTGGCCATCGCGGTGTTCGCCGGGCCGCTCTCGGCGGTGACGGGGCGGGCCGGGGTGGACCTGCTCGACCGCGAGCCCTACCGCACCGCCGTGCTGGGGGTGGGCCCGTGAGCGATGCTCACTCCGGCACGCTCCGTTCGGCGACGCGGCTGCTGTCCGTCGCTTGGCTGGCGGTGGTCTGGGTGCTGTTGTGGGGCTCGTTCACCCTGCTGACGATCGTCGGGGGCGTGCTGGTCGGGTTCGTCGTCACCGCGCTGTTCCGGGCGGGCCCGGTGGCGCACCGGCTGCCGTTCCGACCGGTCGCGCTGCTCGCCCTCCTGTGGCACCTCGCCTGCGATCTCGTGGTCTCCTCGTTCGACGTGAGCCGGCAGACCCTGCGCTACGGCTGGCGCGCCCGCGGCGCGATCCTGGAGGTGCCGCTGCTGAGCACCTCGGACCGGGTGGTGGCGCTGATCGCGAGCGCGTACACGCTCTCGCCGGGCACCCTGGTCCTGCAGATCGATCTCCAACGCAGCCTCTGGTACATCTACATCCTCGGCCCGCGCGACTCGGCCGACATCGAGGCGGCGCGCACCGCGGCCATGGAGATCCAGCGCAGCGTGCTGGCCGCCGTCGGGGCGCCCGAGGAGATCGCGCAGGCCCGACGGATGATGATGGGACGCCCATGACCGTGGTATACGTGATCGTGGTCTCAATGCTGGTCGCCGCGGGGGCGCTGACGCTGGTGCGGCTGTTCCGCGGGCCCGACACGCTCGACCGCATCGCCGCTCTCGACGTGTTCGTCGTGCTGATCGTGGGCGCCGGCGCCGTGTACGTGGCGTTCTACCAGGACGTGTCGAACGTGGCACTGCTCGTGGCGTTCTCGCTGGTGGCGTTCGTCGGCTCGGCCACCGCGGCCCGGCTGGCCGCGCACCGGGAGCGGCACCGATGACGTTCCTCGATGTCGCCTCCGCCGTGCTGCTGCTGGCCGGGGCCGCGCAGGGCCTGCTCGGCGCGCTCGGGCTGGTGGTGTTGCCGAGCCTGCTCTCGCGGCTGCAGGCGGCCACCAAGCCGCAGACGCTGGGGCTGCTGCTGATTCTGGCCGGCGCCGCGCTGCGGGTGCCGTTCGAGAGTGCCGTCACGCTGCTGCTGGTGGCGGTGTTCCAGCTGATCACCGCGCCGGTGATCGCGCAGATCGTGGCCCGGTCGGTGTACCGCAGCGGCGCGGTCCGGCCGGAGGTCCTCGTGGTCGACGAGCTGGCGCAGCGGTTGAAGCGGTCCGACGACGAACGCTGACCCGGCCCGTCGCTCCCCGGTCGGTGGGTGCCGGCCCGTGGAGTGCACGGCCGTGCGCCTCTACGCCCTCGGTGACGTCGAGCCGCCTGCTGACATCGCCGCGGCCGAACCCGTGCAGACACCGCCCAGCGTGGCGACCTCGGGTGTGGAGCTGCCCGCGGCGGGCGCCGACGGCGCCCGCGGCAGAGGTTCGGTCTCGGACCAGGGCCTAGTGCCGGACATCACCGTCGGCGAGGCAGCCCGCAACGCCCGCATCATCGCAGGCCTGCGCGCGGAACTCGACGTCCGAGCGAGCACTCCCCCGCCGGCCAGCCGTGCCCCCCGGGACATCGACGACGAGTTCGACATCAGCGGCCCGACCCCCAGCGACCAGCACGAACAGGTCGTCACCGCCGCCGGGCGCGCCGACCGGAGCCACGGCCTGCGCCGGTGAGAACAGCCGGCGTTGCCGGAGCGACGGTCGTGACACAGACACGATTTGCGAACAGGACATGCAGTACGCCGTCGCGAACCGACGCACACCAGCAGAAGAGCGGAGCCAGGGGCTCGGGCGCAATCGGTCGGGCTCGTAGACCAGGTCTTCTACCTCGACACCGCGCTCGTCACGTTCCCCGAGGCATTCGACCAGCTCCTCCGCGGCACCGCGACTCCCCCGGCCTGACCATCACGAGGTTCAGATGTTGCCGACGAGGCTGCGGATGGTCTCGGTGACGTGGTCGTGTCGGTTGGGGTGAAGCTCGGCGACCAGTTCGACCAGGCGTCGCCGGGTGATCCAGACCAGGCGGTCAAGGTGAGCGGTACCGGCATCGACGATGGGCTCGCGGTAGCTGCCCTCGTAGATCGCCCGGGAGTCAACCTCGACGGCGATGACGCGGCGATCGCCGAACGCGGCGTTGTAGGTGTTGCTGGAAACCACCAGGTAGCGCATGGTGCCGATCGCCTCCGGCACGGATTCCCAGACCTGCCCGAATCGCGCGGGCGGCGGTCCGGAAACGGAGGCGCGGGAGGCAGGGGCGTTCACCCTCGAGCCGCGGGGCCGGTATCAGCGGCGACGTCGAGTGTGAGGTCGGGATCGTCGAAGGCGGCCAGGCCGCGGCGGGCCCGGGCCGACATGAGGGCGTCCTCTTGGCTGGCGGTGAAGAGCGGGTCGCGGGCGTCTTCTTCGGCTCGGGCGCGCAACGCGGTGTCGAGGGCAGCCTTCTGCGCGAGCGCGGAACGGGCCCAGCCCGAAACCGTGTCGCCCGCGGCCGCGGCCGCGGCCCGGACCTGCGCACCCAACGCATCATCGAGTCGGATGACCAACTGATCTCCCATACACGCAAGCATCTCACACTGCAATGCGGAACGCGTTGCAGTTGCAGCCGCGGGGCACGATCAACGCCGCTGGCGCACGAGAGCACCCTTCTGACCCCGCTCCGTAGCCCCCCGTCAGCGCGGTCACCTCGGACCGGCGCGGACCGGCGCCGACTACTGGACGAGCCCTACAACGTCGACGGCGCCAGCCTGACTCTGGACTTCGCCGCAGCACTCGGCATCGACGAGAACGGGCTGGACGGACACGAACCGCTGCCACGCACCCAGGCCTACCCTGCCTACCTCAGCCAGGCCGCCGTGTACGGATCTCGCAGCGACTCCGCCCTCACGCTGCTCGCGAACGTGGACGAGTCGGGAGCCACCTACAGCCGGGTGGCCGACGCCATGGGACTGCCTTGCCGACGAACGAACGCCCTACTTGACACGCATACCCCCTACTCGTACTTTGCTGCACGACTACCCCGTCAGGGTATGTATCCGGTGTGACGATCGGCCCGTGCGCCCGTTCCACAGAGGAGGCGCTCCCGGGCCGGAGAGGAGTGCCGATGTCCTCGGCGACGTCCCCGGCGGCACCGCTCGCCGGACGCAAGGAGTGGATGGCGCTGGGCCTGCTGGTGCTGCCCGCGCTGCTCCTGTTCATGATGTTGACCATCCTGTTCCTGGCCATTCCCTACCTGGCCGCAGATCTGCAACCGAGCAGCGCCCAGACTCTCTGGATCCTCGACATCTACGGGTTCGTGATGGCCGGGTTCCTGGTCCTGATGGGCACCGTGACCGATCGGATCGGCCACCGGACCCTGCTCGTCACCGGCGCCGCGATCTTCGGCGTCGCGTCAGTGGCCGCCGCTCTCACCAACGACCCGGCGATGATGATCGTCTGGCGGGCTGTGCTCGGGTTCGCTGCGGCGATGCAGATACTGTTGGAGACGTTCTCCTGGCGGGTGCTGCCCGAGACCGCATCGACCGACACCCCGATCATGTTCCTCACCGACATGAACATGCTGGTCAACTCCGGTGGGCGGGAGCGCAGCGAGAGCGAGTTCCGGGCGATGCTGACCGACACCGGCTTCGCCGTGCGGTCGGTCGGGCACGGCGCGGCCGGGCCGCTCTCGATCATCGAGGCCGTACCGGCGACGGACTCATGACCGCCGCGGACACCATGCGACACGACGGGCCGCCCACCGGTACCGGACCGACGCACGACACACCCACCCCGGCCAAGCCGGGTTTCGGCGCGGAGCTGTTCGGTGGATCGCTACGGATCGACCTGCTCGAGATGCCTCCCGGGGATCGGTGTCGTCTCGATGAGGACGCCGAGCGGTTCCTCGCCCGGCTGCGCGGCTTCTGCGAGACCGAGGTCGACGGGCGGCGGATCGAACGCGAGGACCACATACCCGACCAGGTCATCGAGGGCCTCAAGGACATCGGGGCGTTCAGCATCAAGATCGGGCGGGAGTACGGCGGCCTGGGCCTGTCCGGGGTCTGCTACCACCGCGCCTTGATGATCGTCAGCAGCGTCCACCCGTCGCTGGGTGAGCTGCTCGCGGCCCATCAGGCCATCGGCCTGCCCCAGCCGATCGCATTGTTCGGCACTCCCGAGCAGAAGCGGGAGTTCCTGCCCCGATGCGTGCGGGAGATCTCCGCGTTCACCCTCACCGAAGCCGACATCGGCAACGACCCCTACCGGATGCGCACCACCGCGATCCCCGACCCCACGGCGGGCACCTACACGCTCACAGGCGTGAAGCTGTGGGCGACCAACGGTGTCCTCGCCGACCTGCTCGTGGTGATGGCCCTCGTGCCTGCATCGCATCAGAGCCCCGGGGGGATGACCGCGTTCGTGGTCGACGCCGACACCGCAGGGGTGACGGTGGAGCACCGCAGCTCCTTCCTGGGCCTGCGCGGCCTGGAGAACGACGTCATCCGCCTGCACGGCGTCGTGGTCCCGGACGGAAACCGGATCGGCGGCGAGGGCGCGGGCCTGGACATCGCGCTCGCCGCGCAGGACACCGGGCGGCTCTCGTTGCCGGCGGTGTGTGCCGCCGCGGCGAAGTGGAGCCTGAAGGTCGCCCGGGAGTGGGCCTGTGCCCGGGTGCAGTGGGCAGCACGCGCGTGTTGTCCCGCATCGTCGTCCTCCGTCTCGTCCGTCGAGAACCGTCCCGACGTTTGTACCATGTACGCCTAGGGGGTATAGTAGTCGGTGTCCGGAGAACCTGGACGACGGTTGAGATTCAGACGAGAGAAGCACGCCGCGATGGCGAGCAGCAGCACCTACACCGTGCGAGGCATGACCTGTGACCACCGCGTCGGATCGGTGACCGCGGAGGTCACCAAGATCCCCGGCGTCACCGACGTCGACGTGGCGCAGGGACGGCTGACCGTGACCAGCACCGAGGCGGTCTCGGTCGAGGCGGTCACCGAGGCGGTCGAGGAGGCCGGCTACGCGGTCGTCGGCTGACACCTCTGCCAGGTGGGCCCGGAAGATCCCGGGCCCACCTGGCAGAGTAACCCCCTAGGGGTATATAGTCGGGTCAGGAGCCGGGACGGACCGGCGAACAGAGGCGAGGGAGACACCGTGGCCAGCTACGGCAACGACAAGGAGAACTACCTCAAGCGGCTGCGCCGTGTCGAGGGTCAGGTTCGCGGGCTGCAGAAGATGGTCGAGGACGACAAGTACTGCATCGACATCCTCACCCAGGTCTCCGCGGTCACCCGCGCGCTGCAGTCGTTCTCCCTCGGCCTGCTCGACGAGCACATGGCCGGGTGCGTGGTCGACGCCGCCGCCAAGGGCGGCCCCGAGGCCGACGCGAAGGTTCGCGAGGCCTCCGAGGCCATCGCCCGCCTCGTTCGTTCCTGACCGGCCCGCGGACCCGCCGACCCGGTCGGCCCGTACCCGATCATCCGGGCACCTCGTGCCCGATCACCGCCGCCGACCATCCGGCGGCCCAGCCACCGCCGAAGGTGAGACAGCCATGCGCACACCACTCAAGCTCGCCGCCTTCGCCACCGGCATCGCGCTGATCTTCGGCGGCGCCCTGGGCGTCGGGGCCGCGGTCGGCAGCCCCGCCCCGGCGGCCACCGCCGAACATGACGGCATGCCCGGCATGAACGACATGACGGGGATGGGCGGCATGGACGGCTCCGGCGCGTCCATGGCTCCGATGCCCGGTCACTGACCGCCACCACGCACCGATCACGCTCGAGGAGGATCGCCATGAGCACCGCCGCGCACAGCACGACCCCACCGCCGGCCACCGCCGGCGGCGGGCAGGTCGAACTCGCGATCGGCGGCATGACCTGCGCGTCGTGTGCCAACCGGATCGAACGCAAGCTCAACAAGCTCGACGGGGTCACCGCCACCGTCAACTACGCCACCGAGAAGGCCAAGGTCAGCTACGCCGACGGCGTCGGCCACGACGACCTGGTCACCGCCGTCGAGTCAGCCGGCTACACCGCGAAGCTGCCCGCCCCGCCCCGCCCCACCGGGGAGGCGGCGCCGTCCGGCGAGGTGCAGGAGGTCGACCCGATCGGCCCGCTGCGCCAGCGGCTGCTCGTGTCCACCGTGCTGTCCGTGCCGGTGATCGTGCTGGCGATGGTCCCGGCGCTGCAGTTCACCTACTGGCAGTGGCTCTCCCTCGTCCTCGCCGCGCCGGTCGTCGTCTGGGGCGCCTACCCCTTCCACAAGGCCGCCTGGACCAACCTGCGCCACGCCACCTCGACGATGGACACCCTCATCTCGATGGGCACCCTCGCCGCGCTCGGGTGGTCGATCTACGCCCTGTTCCTGGGCACCGCCGGGGTCCCGGGGATGACCCACCCGTTCGAGCTGACCATCTCCCCCACCGACGGCGCCGCAAACATCTACCTCGAGGTCGCCGCCGGGGTCACCACGTTCATCCTGGCCGGGCGCTACTTCGAGGCCCGCTCCAAGCGCCGCGCCGGCGCCGCCCTGCGCGCGCTGCTGCAGCTCGGCGCCAAGGAGGTCTCGGTCCTGCGCGGCCGAGACGGGGGCACCAGCGTCGAGGAACGCATCAGCGTGGACCAGCTCGCGGTGGGTGACGAGTTCGTGGTCCGGCCCGGGGAGAAGATCGCCACCGACGGTGTGATCACCGAGGGCTCCTCCGCGGTCGACGCGTCCATGCTCACCGGCGAGTCCGTGCCCGTCGAGGTCGCACCCGGCGACACCGTCGTCGGCGCCACCGTCAACGCCGGCGGCCGCATCGTGATCCGCGCCACCCGGATCGGGTCCGACACCCAGCTCGCCCAGATGGCGCGGCTGGTCGAGGACGCCCAGAACGGCAAGGCCCAGGTCCAGCGCCTCGCCGACCGCGTGTCCGGGATCTTCGTCCCGATCGTCATCGCGCTCGCCGCCGCCACGCTCGGGTTCTGGATCGGCACCGGCGGCGGGCTCGCGCTCGCGTTCACCGCCACCGTCGCCGTCCTGATCATCGCCTGTCCCTGCGCCCTCGGGCTGGCCACCCCGACCGCGCTCATGGTCGGCACCGGCCGCGGCGCGCAGCTCGGCATCATCATCAAGGGCCCGGAGGTGCTGGAGTCCACCCGGCGCGTCGACACCGTCGTGCTCGACAAGACCGGCACCGTCACCACCGGCAAGATGACCCTGCTCGACGTCATCACCGCGCCCGGACAGGACCCCGAGGAGCTGCTGCGCCTGGCCGGGGCACTGGAGGACGCCTCCGAACACCCCATCGCCCAGGCCATCGCCAGGGGCGCCACCGAACGGGTCGGCACGCTGCCCCCGGTCGAGGACTTCGTCAACGTCGAGGGCCTCGGCGTGCAGGGCATCGTGGACGGCCACGCTGTCCTCGTCGGCCGCACCAAACTGCTCGCCGACTGGTCCCAGCCCCTCACCGCCGAGCTGAGCGAGGCCAAGTCGGCCGCCGAGGCCGACGGCAAGACGGCCGTGGCGGTCGGCTGGGACGGCCAGGCTCGCGGTGTGCTGGTGGTGGCCGACGCGATCAAGGACACCAGCGCGGAGGCCATCCGGCAGCTGCGTGACCTCGGGCTCACCCCGGTGCTGCTCACCGGAGACAACGACACCGTCGCCCGGGCCGTCGCCGCGCAGGTCGGGATCGACGAGGTCATCGCCGAGGTGATGCCCGCCGACAAGGTCGACGTGGTCAAGCGCCTCCAAGCCGAGGGCAAGACGGTGGCGATGGTGGGCGACGGGGTCAACGACGCCGCCGCGCTCGCCCAGGCCGACCTCGGCCTGGCCATGGGCACCGGCACCGACGCCGCGATCGAGGCATCCGACCTGACCCTGGTCCGCGGGGACCTGCGCACCGCCGCCGACGCCATCCGGCTGTCCCGCAAGACGCTGGGCACGATCAAGGGCAACCTGTTCTGGGCGTTCGCCTACAACGTCGCCGCCCTGCCCCTGGCCGCGATGGGACTGCTCAACCCGATGCTCGCCGGTGCCGCCATGGCGTTCTCCTCGGTGTTCGTGGTCACCAACAGCCTGCGGCTGCGCCGGTTCAAGCCCCTGGCCGCGAACCGCGACATCACCGCCCGGGCCGGCCGCACCGCCGGCACCCGGCCCGCCGGGAAGGCGCTCGCCACCAACCGGTGACGCGGCCCGGCACCCACCCGACCAGGCACGGGCGCGCGTCACCCCCGCCCGTGCCGCCCCAGACCTGGAAGGGCCAGCTGACATGTCCGATCACCAGCACAGCCACCACGCGGGCCCCGACACCTCGGCCGAGGACATCGCGAACTGCCCCGTCATGCCGGGCAGCACCATCGCGAAGGCCGAGGCCGAGGAGGACGGCCTCGTCCGCGACCACAACGGCACCCGCTACTACTTCTGCTGCGCCGACTGCCTCCCGATGTTCGACGCCGACCCGGCTCGGTACGCCAACGCCTGACCGACCCGGCCGACCGTGAGGGCCCCCGCCGCAGTCACCGGCGGGGGCCCTCACCGGCTCCATTCATCAGTCCCCGCGACGAACCCGGCCGCGGCCCCACCCGCGCTGGCACCGTGCTCATCACCAAGGAGGAGCAGTGACCAACCACGACCGCAGGACCCGGACGCTGTCGCGGCGGCGTTTCCTGGCGCTCGGCGGCGGGGTCCTCGCCACCGCCACCCTCGGCGCGTGCGCCGCCCCGGTCACGATCGGGCCCAGCTCACCGCTGGTCGCCCAAGCCGAGGTAGCTCGCCGCGCCACCGACGCCCGAGTGGTGGCCACGACGCTCACCGCCGCGCCCGCAACCGTCGACCTCGGCGGGGTAGAGGTGCAGACCTGGGCGTTCGACGGGCGGCTGCCCGGCCCGGAGATCCGCCTGGCCCGCGGCGAGGTGCTGCGCGCCGAGCTGCGCAACCAGCTGCCCCAGCCGACCACCGTCCACTGGCACGGCATCGCGCTGCGCAACGACATGGACGGCGTCCCCGATCTGACCCAGCCCGCCATCGCCCGGAACAGCGCCTTCACCTACGAGTTCGCCGTCCCGCACGCCGGCACCTACTTCTTCCACCCGCACGTCGGCACGCAGCTCGACCGGGCCCTCTACGCGCCGCTGATCGTCACCGACCCCGACGAGGCCGGCGACTACGACACCGAGGCCGTGATCGTGCTCGACGACTGGCTCGACGGCGTCGCCGGCGACCCCGACCAGGAGCTCGAACGGCTCAGCCGCGAAGGCATGGGCGGTATGGGTGGCATGGACATGGGCGGCATGGACATGGGCGGCATGGACATGGGCGGCATGGGCATGGGCGCCGACCCGCAGGCGCCACTGGGATCCGACACCGGCGACGTCACCTACCCCCACTACCTGATCAACGGCCGGATCGGGGCCGACCCGATCACCGTGAACGCCGCGCCCGGGCAACGTCTGCGGCTGCGGATCATCAACGCCGGGTCCGACACCGCGTTCCGGGTCGCCCTGGGTGGGCACCGGATGACCGTCACCCACACCGACGGGTTCCCCGTCGCCCCCGCCGAGACCGACTGCCTGCTCATCGCCATGGGCGAGCGCTACGACGTCACCGTCACCCTCGGCGACGGCGTGTTCCCGCTCGTCGCGTCCGCCGAGGGCAAGGACGGGCAGGGCTTCGCGCTCGTGCGCACCGCCTCCGGCGACACCCCCGCCGCCGACGTGCGGCCCGTCGAGCTGAACACCGCACCCCTGGACGCCGCCCGGCTACGCGCCACCGACGCCGTGCTGCTCCCGGCCCGCGAACCCGACCGCACCCACACCCTCGAACTCGGCATGGCCATGTCCGGCTACCGGTGGACGATCAACGGCCAGGTCCACGGCGAGCACGACCCGCTCCCCATGCGCAGCGGCGAACGGGTCCGGCTGCGGTTGGTCAACAACACGATGATGTTCCACCCCATGCACCTGCACGGCCACACCTACCAGGTCGGCGCCACCGGGCCCCGCAAGGACACCTCCATCGTGCTGCCGATGCAGACCCTCGACGTCGACTTCGACGGCGACAACCCCGGCCAATGGCTGATCCACTGCCACAACCTCTACCACGGCGAGGCCGGGATGATAACCACGCTGTCCTACACGGAGTAGGGGCCAGGCTCGATCCCCGTCGAGCGAGTTCGGCGGGTGCCCATGAAGGCGGGTCTACCCACCTACCGCCTCCGCCCGCACGCCAGGATGGGCCGGTGGAGACGGCAACCGTGGAACCACAATGTCCATCACCACCCGGTGGTCCTCGAGGCGATCCGGAGGGACGCCGGTCGGGCGCTCGACGTCGGCTGCGGTCAGGGAGCGCTCGCTCGCCGGTTGCGGGCCGTCGTGCCGCAGGTCGCCGCGATCGACCTGGATCCGACCAGCATCGACCTGGCCCGCCGGCACGACAGCGGCCTGCACATCGACTACCTGCTCGGCGACGTCCTGACCCATCCCTTCGAGACCGGCTCGTTCGACGTCATCTGCTCGGTCGCCGCGCTGCACCACATGGACGCCGGGACGGCTCTGCGACGGATGAGTGAGCTGCTCCGCCCCGGCGGAACCCTCGCGATCATCGGTCTCGCACGCGCCGACCTGCCCGCCGACCTGCCGTTCGTCCTGGCCGGCGTGATCGCGACCCGCACCCACAGGATCGTGCAGGGCACCCGGGGGCGGCGAACGGTCGCAGCTGCGGAGGCGCACGTGTCGCGACGCTCTGGCCACCCCCCGCAGACCTACTCCGAGATGCGGGACCTCGGGATCGCCGGCTGGTGAGAGCGCGTATTCAACTATCGCGAGTTCGGCCGGGGAGATGACGGTGTGTGGTCGCCGGGTGCGTAACGACTCCAGGTCGTCCCGGCTTGGGTAGCGGCCTTGGCCGCGGTGATCTGGTGGTAGCCGAGTGCGTCGGCGACGATCGGGGCGGGCATCTCGGTCACGTGCTGGCGGAACGCGGCGGTGCGGCCGGCGATGGTGGGCACTCCGAGCTGGTGGACGAGCTTGGCTAGGTACTCGGGTCGGAGTGGTTGGTTGGCGCGGCGGCCGGGAAACAGCCAGGTCGAGCCAGGGTTGGTCGCGGTCTGCATGTTGGCGCGGCGGGCAGCGTAGTCCAGCAACAGCTCGGCGAAAGGCTGCGGGACGGGCGAGGGCGGATCGCCCAGGCGGATGAGGATCTGGTCGCCGTCGCGGATGATGTCGTCGAGGGTGAGGCGGACGATCCGGCTGATCTGCTGGGCGTAGAGCAGCAGAAGTCCGGCGGCGACTCTGCTGCGTAGCGGCGCGTCGACGGCGGTGAAAACCATGCCGAGCAGCTCGATGCGGCGGGCTCGGGTCAGTGGGGTCGCTTGCCGGGCGCGCGCTGTGGGCAGGGTGAAGCGTCGGGTGAGCTTGTTCGCCGCGCACCACAGCAAGAAGGCGCGGACGGCGGCGCGCTCGTGCTGCGTGTGCTCGACGTGCCAGGCATCGATCTCGGCCTGCCGGCAGTCGGCCAGCCCCAGGTCCCGGGCGGCGAGCCAGCCCAGGAACGCGGTGGCGTGCCTGACTTGGTCCCCGGCAGAGCTGCGGCTAGCTGGGGTGACGGGCTTGCGTTCCGCGCGTGATCGCAGCTTGGGCAGGACGTGCCAGGTGGCGAACCGGCGGACGATCTGCTGGTGGTCGTGGTTGGCGATGTCGGCGAGGTGCTCGCCGAGCCACCGTTCGAACATGCAGATCTGCTTGTCGATGACGGGGAGCAGCCCGCAGCTCATGAGCAGATCCCGCAGATGGGCGGCGGCCCGCCAGGGCTGGAGCTGGTGGAAGGCCTCGTGGGTCAGCGGGATCTCGCCGCTGCCCAGGCCGCGCAGCAGGGTCGTTGCTGCTTTCGGATTCGGCGGGCGCCCGTCGAGCCAGTTCAGCCCGGTCCGAGGGTTGCCCATCGCGGCGAGCATCTCGTGTAGCGGCACCAGGTCGGGACGGATGCGGCCAGCACCGTCGTCGAGAAGCGTGGCGAGCCGGTCGGACAGGGTGCACGGGTGCAGAGCCGCCGCGCGTGCAGCTGGCCTTCCTGGCCGCAACGCGAGCAGACGTAGGACGGGCGGAAGTCCGCGCACCGGGTGCAGATCGCCGCTCCGTCGACGGGGCGGAGACCGGGCAGGATCCGGTGCTCGCCGCAGCTGGGGCACTGGCTGCGCAGGCGCAGCGCGCGACACTCACACGTTCGGCAGACCGATCCATCGGGCCAGACCGCGGCGAAGCAGCCGAACCGGCCGCAGCGGGCGCAGGTGCGCTTGTGCCAGCGCTCGAACTGCTCCGGGGTGAACGAGGCTGGGCTCATTCGTCGTCGAGGATCCGGGCCGGGCGGGGACGGAACGTCGCGACCGTGGAGGGCCGGGCTGGGCGGTCGTCGGTGGCGGTGCGGCGGACGCCGGCGTTCTCGGCGGTGGTGGCCACCAGCTCGGCCGGGGTGCAGCCGAGGATGTCGCAGAACGCGGACAGCACCTGCAGCGACAGCCGTTCCGGGGTGCCCGAGACCAGACGGTGGACCTGGGAGGCCGACAGGTCGATGCCGCGGTCGATCAGTAGCGGAACGAGCTCGGTGGCGGTGAAGATGCCCCGGCTGGCCATCACCTCCCGCAGCCGCCACGCGTAGCCGACCTTCCGCTTCATGCCCGCGGGTCCTGCCCGGCGGCCGAGCCTGCGGCGAGGGCCTCGGCGATCGTGGCGTCGAGGTGGCGGCGCAGGGTGCGCTTGCGGTAGTCCGAGGACACGCAGGTGTAGATCGAGGTCGTGCTGGCGTGTTCGTGGCCGACCTGTTCCTGCACGAACCGTGGGTCCCAGCCGTCCTCGATCAGGTGCGTGACGTAGGAGCGGCGTAGCGAATGCATATCGATCCCGTCGTCGAGGCCGAGCTCGCGGCGGTAGGCGACGAACCGGGAGTTCAGGCGCTGACACCCGACCCGCAGGCCGCGTTCGGACGGCCAGGCGGCCGGGTTGTCGTCGGCGCCCAACAGCGGGCGGATCTGGGTGAACCACTCCTCGAGGACGTCGGAGGTCCAGTCCCACACAGTCATCACGCTGCGTTGCTTGGGCGGTGAGCCCTTCTTCGCCTTGCCGAACCGGACCCGGCAGATCCCGTACTCGCCGAACTCGGGCCCGGCGATGTTGGCCGCGAAGTCGGCGGCGTCGAGCATGCGGGTCTCGTTGCGGCGCAGCCCGAACGCGTAGGCGGTCTTGAACAGCGTCGCGTCCCGGAACGCCGGCAGCCAGCCCTTGCGACCGAACGCCCGGATCCGGGCCACCTCGTCGTCGCAGTGGGCGAAGAAGTCGTGCAGCTCCTTGCGGGTGAACGCCCGCTTGCGCGGGTCGGCCTCGCCGGCCTGAACATGGACGGCGGTGTTCCACTCGTGCACGACCTGGATCGGGTGCGTGCCGAAGCGGTCCTGACACGTCGCCGACCACTCATAGACGGGGTCGGTGACGAAATGGCAGAACGCCCGGATCGCCTCGGAGTAGGACCGGATCGTCGAGTGCTTCAGCTCCCGCAGCGACCGCAGATCACCCAGCCACTCGTCGATCATCGCCGGGGACCACCGCCAGGGGAACGCGTTCACGTAGCCGGCGAATGCTCGCACCGCGTTCTCCCGGCCCTCGACCGTCGACCGGGCCAGGTTCCGCGCGAGCTGTTGGTTGGCGAACCCCGCCAGCATCGCCGAGAACACCTGCTCCTCCGGCCGCAGCAGCGCAACCCCGTCCACCAGGTGCACGCTCGCAGCACCCGGAACCACGCCGATCGGCCGCACCGGTCACCACCTCCCGTCACTCGCGTCAGACGCGAGTTAACCGCATCCGATGCGAGCCCCCTGGTCAGGCGCGTGGACATTCAGCCGGACGAGTGACCGCAAGCGGCACGGTGGCCCGCCAACGGAACGCGGTAATCTCCCTCGAGCCGCTGACCGACGTGCTGGTCGCGTAACAGTTCTGCGGCCATCAGTAGATCCCGCTCGCACAGTGTCGCGAGTTCGCATCAGATGCAATTCGCGGCGCTTGTAGTACTCGCCGAAAATCGGGCGGATATGGACGCCGCCCTGCCGGGGTGACGACGTGGTGTGGGCGAGGAAGCGCTGTTCAGGCCACCTGCTCGTCGACGTCGAATGCCAGCTGGCCCGGCTGCGTACCGTCGCCTGCTGGTTGTCGGTGGCCGCGGTGCCCGGTCAGGCACGAGCCGTAGCTGACCTGCTCGGGTGTCGGGGCGTAGACCTTCCGCCACGGGCGGCCCACGGCGAACGAGTCAACGTGGCAATCCGGAGCGGGGATCTCCACGCCGCGCTCGTCGTGCAGGAACGTCACCCGGTGCACGGTGCGGTTGCGACCGATCCGCATGTTCTGGCCGCGGAACTGCCGCGCGGCCCATGCTTCACCAGCGACCCCGGCGACGGGCTCCAGATCGGTCTCGGGGTCGGGGCCGCCGTCACCGAACAGCGGGAGCGTCACCGCGCACCTGCGTCGGCGACGGCGACGGCGACGGCGACGGCGACGGCGACGGTCAGGGCGCGGTAGAGGGAGGCGACCGAGGGAAGATGCGGTCCTCGAGGCGGTGATAGACCGGCCGCAGGTCGGGGACCTGCTTCATGTCCCGCCAGCCGCGTTCGACCTCCAGCAACTGCTTGTAGCCCAGCGCGATGTCCTCGGTGGACAGGTGCGGGTCGCAGGTGCGGAGCAGGTACTTCCCGTCGAGCTTGGCATCGGCGGTGATCTTCGCGGCGTCGACGCGGAGCAGCCCGCCCGGGGTGACGCGCAGGAACCGGTTGAGCCCGGGCTTGGTGGAGATCGCTGCGCGCATCTCGGCCCGGCGCGTCGGCGACAACCGGTCCGAGGTGGCGATCATCGCTTCGAGCCGCTCGACCAGGTTGGCGCGCACGGCGGTGTCGCGGTCGACGGCGTCGGGGTCGGCGGCGTCGGGGTCGGCGGCGTCGGGGTTGTGGCAGACCACGAACCGCTCGTGCTCGGAGATCTTGACCTCCTTCACGCGCAGGTTCGCGCTGACCTCCTGGTAGCGGCCTTGGCGGGCCATCGCCGCGGTCGCCTCGGCGGATCCGGAGCGGAGCTTCTCCCCGAGGATGCAGCCCGCGGCGCCGGCGGCGAGGTGACGTCGGTTCGCCGCGGAGGTGAACCCGCGGTCGGCCACCCAGATGACCTTCCCCAAGGTCCAGTCCCGCAACTCGTCCTTGACCTTCCGGATCAGTGGGGAGTCGCTGGTGTTGCCCGGCCAGCACCACACCCGCACCGGGATCCCGTCGCGCGTCACGGCCATCCAGACCACGACTTGGGGCAGGTCGCCGTGGGAGTCCTTGGACTTGCTGCGGCTGCGGAACCCCGCCCGACCGCTCGCGCCCGCCGGCGGCTCACCCTCGCCCTGGGAGCGACCCTCGGCGTCCGATTCGGCGTCGTGTTCGACGATCCTGCCGTGCTCATCACCCCAGAGCAGCGGATCGGCGTCCTCGGTCTCGAAGTAGGTCGAGGTGGTGTCGAAGAAGATCAGGTCGACTTCGAGGTTGAGCAGGTGCGCGACCGCGTCGAACACCCCTCGCGCGAGCTTGTCCTCGACGGTGATCAGCCAGTCCATGGCCCGGTAGCAGGCATCGTCGGACACCGTAGCGAGACCGGGAACGTGCACGTCGCCTGATGATCACCGGGCCGCCACCGAAGTTCGGTGGAACTCGGGACATCCTCCCCAGCGGGTTCGCGCCCTTCGTCATGACGGATCAAGCCTTCTGCATCGTGCCATCCTTCAGGAAGCGTGCGTGCCACGACAGAGACTCTTCGAGAATGTGTGGGGTGTGCTTGCCCTTTGCGGTAGCAGTCGCCCGGTCAAGATAGTCCTGCAGGGCATCCCGGTAGTCCGGGTGCGCGCAGTGGTCGATGATCTGCTGTGCGCGGCGGCGCGGCGGAAGGCCACGCAGATCGGCAAGACCCTGTTCGGTCACGATGACGTGCGTATCGTGCTCGGTGTGGTCGACGTGGCTGACCATCGGCACGATGCACGAGATCTTCCCACCCTTGGCGGTTGAGGGGGAGAAGAACATCGAGATGAAGGCGTTGCGTGCGAAGTCACCGGAGCCACCGATGCCGTTCATCATGCTCGAGCCCATGAGGTGGGTGGAGTTGACGTTGCCGTAGATGTCGGCCTCGAGCATGCCGTTCATCGCCAGGCAGCCGAGCCTGCGGATAACCTCGGGGTGGTTGCTGATCTCCTGCGGGCGAAGGATGATCCGCTCGCGGAAGAAGTCGATGTTCTCAATCAGGTCCTCCAAGCCCGCCTTGCTGAGCGAGAATGCGGTCGCCGAGGCCATGCTCACCGTGCCGCTGCGGAGCATCTGCAGCATGCCGTCCTGGATGACCTCGGTGTAGGAGGTCAGCGGCCGGAACGGGCCCTTGTCGAGTCCCATCAGCACAGCGTTCGCGATGTTGCCGACGCCCGACTGAATCGGCAGGAGTGTCGCTGGCAGCCTTCCCATCTCCACCTCGTGGGTGAGGAACTCGAGGACGTGACCGGCGATCTTCTCCGAGTCGGCATCCGGCGCCTTGAACGGGGTGTTGCGGTCCGGGCTGTTCGTCTCGACGACAGCGATGACCTTCTCCGGAGCGACGTGCAGGTAAGGCACTCCGACCCGGTCTGAGGCCTCGGAGATCATAAGGGGCTTGCGGCTCGGTGGCAGCTCGGTGCCGTAGTAGATGTCGTGCATGCCCTCGAGCCCGAGCGGCTGCGCGTAGTTCACCTCAAGGATCACCTTGTCGGCCTGGTCGATCCACGTCTTGTTGTTGCCAACTGACGTCGAGGGGATCAGCTCACCCTCAGCGGTGATCCCGGCCACCTCGATCAGAGCGACGTCCATGTGCCCGAAGAAGCCCTCCCACACCATCTGCGCGACGTGGGAGAGGTGGACATCCATGTAGTCCATGAGCCCTGCGTTGATCTTGGCGCGGCTGATCGGGTCAGACTGGTAGGGCATCCGCAGGTGGACGCTGTCGACCTCTGCCATCGCGCCGTCCAGCTCAGGAGCAGTCGAGGCGCCGGTCCAGACACTGACCGCATACTGTCCTCCGGCGGCCTTCGCCTCCCTCGCGCGAGCCACCATCGCCCCCGGCACTGCCTTGGGGTACCCCGAACCGGTGAAACCGCTCATCCCGACATTGGAACCAGCCGGGATGAATTCGGCGGCCTCCTCAGCCGACATGATCTTGTCAGCGAAGGCCTTGATCCGGGCATTCGACAGGTCTGTCATCTCTAAAATCCACCTTCTCCAAAACCACGTGAAGCGCAGGCTGGTCGAGGACGCGCAAACTAGTCGTACAGGGCGCGATGACCATGTGCACGCCGGGGTGGCGTGCCGGTGATCGGTTGAGGCATGGCCAGCAGCGGGCGGTTGGCATTCCGTCGTCTCCTGGAGGTCGGCGACCCTGCGGTGCTGTCGGACGGCGCAGGGCGAGGAGTGGACCGTGAGGCGGAGGGTCGTTGGTCGACCGGGTCTGGTCAACCCGTACGCGTCGGGCCCCGAGGATGTGTCCGGCTCGTCGGGTGCTGGGATGGCTGCGGTCGGGATGACGGTGCTGGGCGTGGCCGGGCTGATGGTGAAAGCCGGTACGGCGTCGGCCGAGTCGGACGGTAGCGCTTTCGGTGACAGCGCCTTCGGTGACGGCTCCTTCGGCGGCAGCTCCGCGGGGTCGGCGACCGTCGAGCCGGCGTGGGAGCCATCGTCGACCGTGGTGGTGCCGGACCCGCCGTCGCTGCCGGTCGACGACTCCGACCCCGGCTTCGGCACCCCGTCGGTCGACCCCGGGTCGGGCTCGGGCGGGGTGCTATCCGATCCGGTGGCGGTTCTCGGGTCGGGGGTGTCGGTGCCGGGGGACCGCGCCGCCGCGGTCGGCACCGGACCGATCGTGGTCGCCGCGGCAGAGCCGCCCGACGCAGAGCCGCCCGACGCAGTGCTGCCCGACGCAGTGCTGCCGCCGCTCCCGACCTTCGTGGGCGGTGACACCACCGGGCGGGGGCACACCCCGGGCGAGTCGGTCGTTCCGGTCGCGTCGGGCGGCGGTGCGGGTGTGGCGACGGGGCCGGTGCCGGTGGGCGGGGGCGCCCCGACCATCGAGACGCCGGTCGCCCTCAGCGGCGAGCCCGTCGACGTCGGTGCCTTCGACCTCGACGCGATGGAGTTCACCGGGGACACCGTCGAGGTGGACCTGAGCGATGCGCTCAGCTCGTCGACCCCGTCCCCGCTGGTCGTGCCCGCCGACGGCCCGGACCCGCTCGACGTCCAGGTGGACACCAGCCGTGGCGACGGAGCTGCCGACGGATCCGGGTGGGCGCCGATCACCTCGGGTCCCCCGAGGGTGCCCGCCGTCGACGACGGCGCAGCCGCCGCTGCCGCCCCGTCGGGGGCCGCAGCGGATGCCGAGTTGCTCGACCGGTGGTCGGAGATCGAGCTGTTGTTCCCGGAGATGGCGGAGGAGGACCTGCCGGTCGAGGTGGTGGCCGCGGCCTACGGCCTGCCACCGGAGCAGGTCGCGGACCGGTTCGGGCAATGGCAGGCGGGCCTGGAGGCCGGGACCGGCAGCTGCTGGCCTCCCCGCGGCCCGGCGACGCCCCGCAGGCCGAGTGGAGGGCGCTGTTCGACGAGGTGGAGGCCGGTGCCCTGTCCACGGGTGAGCTGGCCGAGGCGTACGGGGTGTCGGAGTACGAGGTCGGGCAGGCGCTGCACCACCGGCGCCTGGAGCAGGCCGATCGGGACGCGGCCACGGCCCGGCAGGTCCAGCGGGACTTCTCGTTGCTGGCCCGGCGGGCCACGGGCGAGACGGCCGAGTCGATCGCCGAGCGGCACGGGGTGCCGGTGGAGCGGGTGCGGCAGCTGCACCGGGAGTGGCTGAACGAGAGGGTGTGGGCCTGGCGACGGTTCGCACCGCATACCGGGAGTACTGCCGCTCCCAGCAGTGCGGCAATGACTCGCGCGCCGAGTCTGCCGAGCTCCGCAGGCAGCTGCTGTGGGACCAGCTCGAGGCGACCGGGGGTGAGACCAGCATCGCTCAGGCCGTCAAGGACCTCGGCCTGCCTGAGAGGGCTGCCTACCGGATCCGTGATGAGTGGGCGGCGCAGAGGCAGGCGCCGACCAGGCAGCAGGTGCGCCGTGATGCGCGGGCCGAGTTCGAGCTCGCCTTCATCGAGGCATCGCACGCTGGCAGACCGTTGAGCTTGACGCCCTTCCAGGAGCACGTCACCCGTCAGACCGTCCAGACGTGGTACAGCGCGTTGGCCGAGGAGTACGGCGAGGCGCCGCCGCGGGAGGCGGTGAGGAGGACCCTTGCCGACCTCAGGGAGCGACGTGCGGAACTCCTGAGTCGTCGAGCTGAGGGCTACACCCTCCAGGACCTGGCCGACGAGTACGGAGTCAGCCAGGGGACCGTGCGCAGCGCGCTGGCGGCTCCTCCGTCCGGTGCGACTGCGCCGGAAGGTGAGATGCCGCCGGAGCGGACCGGCACCCCCGCCACCGAGCAGGACGCGGGGTCGGTCGGGCCGGGCGGTCAGGTGGTGGCACCGGAGAACACGCGGGTGTCGGGTCTGGAGCCCGGCACAGACTCGCGGCAGTCCGAGGGGGTGCCGATGCCTCCTCCCGGACTCCTGCCGACCCCGGGCGAGTGGTGGGAGGTCCCGCCGCTGGAGGAGCCGGTGTCGCCGACGGTGCCCGGCCACACCGGTCAGCGCCGCGACGACGAGGGTGCTGGGCTCGAGATGCCGGTGACCCGGTTCCCACCGGCGAGCGAGCGGGACCGGCTGCCCACCCGGTCGGCGCGGCCCGATCCGGCACGTCCCGCCGAGGTTCGGCCGGTGGGGTCGGTGTCGTCGGGGCGGGTTGTCCCGGCTGGTGCGGGTCGGGTGTCCGAACCGGTCGTGGCGGGGTCGGTGGCCCGGGTCGGGTCGCCTGCTCTGACCGGGGACCCGGGTCGGGACCGGTGGCGTGGTGTCACCGCGGGTGAGACCGGTTCGAACCCGGAGCGTCTGCTCAACCGCGATCCGGCGCCGGAACGGCCGTCGGGGTCGGGGTCGGGTGTGGTGCGGGACTTCCTGACCGGTCCGGCGACGATCCAGCAACTGCCCGACGGTGGTTACCGGGCGGTGGGGGGATTGGGCGGTCATCTGGGGGTGGGGTACGTCGCGGTCTACGACCGGTCGGGGAACCTGATGTCGACGGAGCGCGGGACGGCGCCGTCGACGATCAACACGGGTCAGTACCTGGACCCGAGGACGGGTGCGCTGGTGGGTGCGGCCGCGGCGCTGCCGTTGCTGGCCCCGCAGGTGGGCACGGGCGGGTTGGGGTTGGGCGGTTCGACGGTGGCGGCGGGGTTGGTGCCGGTGCTGCCGGGTGGGCCGTCGGCTACCGGGTCGGGCACGGGGCGGGGCGGGGCGCTGGTCGGTGCGGAACCGGCGACCCGGTTGGGTCGCCCGGTGTGCAGTCCGGCGTTGAGCCAGGGGTGTGTGCGGCCGGGTTCGTGGAACCCGCAGGACGGCAACAGCTCAGGTGTGTGGGTGGCGGGTCCGGCGGTCGTGGGGCGGGGTGCGCCGGGGCATCCCGACTACGACCGGTTGGTGGCCCAGGGCCGGGCGGGTGACCAGAGCGTGGCCGGCCGGGCGGGGTACGGGAGGGGTCCGGCCGGTGTGGGTCGGCTGGGTCAGCGCTTCGTGGGTGACGGGTCGGGCACCCCCCAGGACCGGGCGGCGACCACGGTCAACAACCTGGCCGGCGGCTACACCGTCAACCAGGCGGTCAGCCAGGCCGGGCGTCGGCTGCAGGACGAGGTGCAGCGCAACGGGCTGCTCAACACCGTCCTCAAGGGAGCGACCGGGGGCCTGCGCTGAGGTCGCTCAGGCGTCGGATCAGGCAACCGCCGCAACCGAGCATTCTTCGCCCGCAGCACCGCCAGCTCGGCCTCCGGCGAGGGGAACAGCGCTTCCATGGCCGAGGAGATCACCCACGTCGGCGGCCACGGCATGGCGCCACAGCCAAGCTGGCCATGAACCTGCTGATGGGCGTGCAGATGCAGGCCATGAGTGAGGCGATCGTCTTCGCCGAACGGGCCGGCCTGGCGCGCGACACGTTCATCTCCGTCGTGGCGCCGAGTGGCTACAGCTCACCCGTGATGCGCTTCAAGAGCGGGGTGATGCGGCGGGCGTTCGAGCGGGCCGACTTCAAGCTCGCGCTGATGCGCAAGGACCTCGGACTCGTACTGGCCGAGGCGCTGCGTCTCGGGATATCCGTGCCGGCGGTGGCCGCGAGCCACCAGATGCTCACCTCAGCGGTGAACGCGGGGCTCGGTGACGCCGAGGGCGCCGCCGTGATCGTTGAGATGGAGCGAACGGCCGGATCGATCGTGCACACCGTCCCGTAGCCATGCCGGACCCCCACCGGCCGCCGATCGGGCTGGTACTCGCGCGGACCGCCAAGGTGGTGTCCAGCGCATCCGACTGCATCGGGGGGGTCGCTGCCCGTCTGGCCGATTCTCGTATCGCTGAATGCGCATCCGCCGCCGCGACCCGCAGAACCGGCGCATCCACACCATCGAGTTCACCGGCGACGGCGATGCCACGGATCGGCCCGCGGATCGGAATCGTGCCCGACACCCTGCACGGTTGGATCAAGCGGTCCGGCGCACTACCTCCAACACATCGACCAGGTGTGGACGGACATGCGGCCGCGCAGACTCCGCGACCGCACGGCACAGTCCGGCTGACCCCAGCGCGAAGACGGACCGGCCAGTGCCGGGTCCGGCGCCGCCGGCCGGTGCCGTGATCGGGCCGCCGCCCGTTCAGCGGCGGGCGGCCGCCGTGTCCTGCGGGATCTGGGCCAGTGAACGCTCGATCTCCGCGTCATCGGGCACGACATCGACCAGGCGACCTCCCGCGTACTCGGCGTAGGCGGCGAGGTCGAGCTGGCCGTGCCCGCTCAGGCAGAACAGGATGACGCGCGGCTGCTTCTCGGCGCGGCTGCGCAGCGCCTCGACCACCGCCCCGTGCACGGCGTGCGCAGACTCGGGGGCAGGCACAATGCCCTCCAGCTGGGCGAACCGCACCGCGGCGGCGAACACCTCCGGCTGCCCGTACGCGGCGCCCTCGATGGCGCCGTCCGCGTAGAGCGCGCTGACCAGCTTGGACGTGCCGTGGTAGCGCAGGCCGCCGGCGTGGATCTCCGGCGTCGCGAACGCGTGGCCCAGCGTGTACATCTTCTGCATCGGGGTCTCCCGCGACGAGTCGGTGAAGTCGTAGCGATACTGGCCCCGGGTCAGTTTCGGGCAGGCCGACGGCTCCACCGCCACGGCCCGCACTGCCGGCGCCTCGCCGCGGCGAGCCGCGCCGACGAACGGGAACGCGGTGCCCCCGAAGTTGCTCCCCGCCCCCAACGACGCCACCACGACGTCCGGCCACTCGCCGAGGAGCTCCAACTGCGCGACCGCCTCCTGCCCGATCACGGTCTGGTGCAGCAGCGAGTAGCTCTCCCCGCTGCCGGTGCAGAACCGGGTGCCGGGGTCCTCGCACGCGTGCAGCGCGGCAGCGAGCGCGGCCGCCAGGTTGCCCTCGACCGGCACGACCCGCCCGCCCAGCATCTCCATCAGGGTCCGGCGGTAGGGCTTGGTCCGGTAGCTGTGCCCGGTCATGTACACGACGGTCTCGAGGCCGAACATGGCGCCTGCGGCCACCATCGCCGTCCCCCACTGCCCGGCGCCGGTGCCCGTGGCGAGCCGGGTCGCGCCGGCAGCGGCGTAGTAGTGGGCCTGCGCGATAGCGGTGTTGAGCTTGTGACTGCCGGAGATGTTGCCGCCCTCGTACTTGAAGTAGATGCGCGCCGCCGTGTCGAGGTCGCGTTCCAGGGCCCGGGCCCGGTGCAGCGGGGTGGGCCGCCACGCCGCGTAGCGCTCGAGCACCTCCGCCGGGATCGGGACCTCCCGGGCCCGCGACATCTCCTGGCGGATGAGCTTCGCGGGCAGCTGCGGCCGCAGCGTGCCCGACGCGAACGGCGACGGCCGGTCGTCCGGCACGTCGAGGGGGATGTCGGCGCGGATGTTGTACCAGTGAGCCGGGATCACGGTCATCGGTCCGACCCGGCCGCGACGAGGGCCTCGGCCACAACCCGCGCCACGTCACCGACGGTGCCGGACCGGTGCACCGCACTGAAGACCTCGTCGGCGAGCTCCTCGCCCACCTCGTCCTCGACGGCGATCACGGCCCTGACGAACGAGAAGGACGAAAAGCCCAGCCGGTCGGAGACCAGCGGCTCGGTCGCGTCGAGGGCAGGGTGGCCCGCGGCCAGCCCCAGCTCCTCGCCGAACACCCGCTGCACCACCTCCAGTGCCCGGCGCGACTCCACGTGCTGATCGGTGATCGGTCCGTGCATGGTCATCGTTGCTCACCTGCAATCCGTCGTTCGGTCGTCCATGACTCGGGCGTGCGGGGGTCGGGCGTGCGGGGATCGGGGAATGTCGTCGCGCCGGCCAGGTGCACCTCGCGGTCCAGCACCGCCAACCATCCGTTGGCCTGCAGGAGGCGGTCGTCGGCGTAGTTCAGCGACGCCGAGCGCAGGTCCCGGAACACGCGTTCCAGCGGCGGGTCGGCCGCCCGCTGGTAGCCGTGGCGCAGCCCGAGCAGCTCGACCAGGCCGTTCACCGCCGCGAAGCTGTTCTCGGCGGCTACCACCTTCAGCCCGTTCACGTGTAGCTGCAGGGCCGGGTCGTCGGGGTCCGGACCGCCGGGAGTGCCGATCAGGGCCACCTCGTCGAGCACCGTCGACAGCAGCGCCGACGCCGTGTCGAGCAGCAGCCGGATCCGCGCCAGCCGGGCCCTGAAGTGCGCCTCGCCCACCTCGAACTCGCGGCGCCGCGCGGGCGCGCGCAGCATCGCCACCACCCCGCCGAACGCCTGGCCCGCCGCCCCGAGCCAGCAGGCGGCCCAGCCGACGTGGCCGACGGTCACCATGGGGTGCAGGGCGAGCGAGCGGAACCCGCCGGGGCCGCCGACGAGATGGTCGGCGGGCACCTCGGCCACGATCCGGGCGGCCAGGCTCTCGGTGCCGCGCATCCCCATCGGATCCCAGGTCCCGGAGATCTCGACCTGGGCGTCGGCCCGGTCCACCCACACCAGCGTCACCGAGGACTCCGGGGCGTTCGGGCCGGTCCGCATCGTGGCGAGGAACCCGTCGGCGCAGCGCACCCCGGTGACGATCGGCGCGTCGCGCTCCACGCAGTAGCCGCCGGGCACGGGTTGCAGCGCCTGGCCCGCGGACAACAGGTGACCGCCCTTCCCCCGCTCGGAGGTGACGGACGCGAGGTAGACCTCGCCGCGGGCGACCCGGGGCAGCAGCCGGTCGGCCAGCGCCGGCGACGCACCGGCGACCAGCGCCGCGACCTGCTGAGTGTGCATCGCGAAGACCAGGCCGGAGGACAGGCACCGGCCAGAGATCGTCGAGGCGACGGCGGCCACCGTGCGCAGGTCCGCGCCGGGACCGGCGAACCGCTCGGGCACCAGCAGCCCCAGCAGGCCGTGCTCGCGCATCGCCGCCAGGCTGTGGAACGGGAACTCCGCGCGCTCGTCGACCGTGCGGGCCTGGGCCGCGGCGACGGCCGCGACCTGTTCGACGCGCGCCGAGAGCGGGGACTTGGTGACCGTCGTGTCGGCGGTCACGCCGCACCCGCCCACAGCCGGGCCAGCGCCGTGCCCGCCGCCGCCACGACGACCACGACCAGCAGCGGCGCCCGCAGCAGCACGGCCCCGACGGCGACGGCGAGACCCACCGCCCGCTCGTCGAGGGTCACCCCGCCCTCGGGCGCGGCGAACACCGCCGTCACGACGAGGGCCGAGAGCAGCGCGGGCCCCATCAGCTCCACCACCGAGGTGTATCTGGCAGGCAGCTCGCGCCGGCCCAACGCCACCGGCCCCGCCGCTTTGATGATCATCGTCGTCGCGCCGACCAGCGCGATCGTCAACCACGTCGTCATGCCCCGCCCTCCATACCGATCACGATGCGTCCCGCCAGCTCCGCGGAGGTCGCGACGGCCGCGTCCGCGGTCGGCGCCGCGACCAGCACGAACCCGGCCCGATCCGCCGACTGCCGCAGCGGCGGCACCTGGTCCCCCACCTCGACGGCCACCTCGACCTCCACGACGTCCGGGTGCGCGCGCACCTCGTCGAGCCCCTCGATCGACCGCACCCTCCCCGGTCGTGGGGTCAGGAACCGGATCGCCGCCGCCCGCCGTGCCGGGGCGCCGGCCGCGGCCGGGGCGACGCCGTGCAGGGCCAGCTCCACGGCCCCCGCGACGAGGTCCACGCCGGTGGCGATCCGGACCAGCTCGTTGATGCGGTCGCCCCCGACCCGGTTGTGCGACTCGACGACACGCGGCCCGGCGGCGGTGAGGACGACCTCGGTGTGGGCCGCCCCGTCCCGCAGCCCGACCCGGTAGAGCAGCTCGACCGCGGCGGCGCTGAGCGTGGCCGCGACCGGCGCCGGAACCCGGGCCGGCACGACGTGCCCCACCTCGACGAATCCGGCCGAGACGAATCCGGCCGGGACGAATCCGGCCGGGACGAATCCGGCCAGGACGAACTTCTCGGTGATCGCGACGACCTGGTGGCACCCGCCCGCGCTGAGGGTCTCGACGCTGTACTCCGGGCCCGCCAGGAACGCCTCCACCAGGAACGCGGCGCCCCGCTGCGCGGCCGCAGCCGCAGCGGCGTCCTGCGGCCGGTCGACACGGACGACCCCGAGACTGCCGCTGCCGTCGACAGGCTTCACCACGCACGGGTAGCCGTGGGCGGCACCGAAGGCGAGCACATCGGCGGAGGAGCGACCGGTGACGGCCGGTACGGCGTGCCGGGAATCCGCTAGGCAGGTCCGCATCGCCGCCTTGTCGCGCAGGCGGGCGACCGTCTCGACCGCGGTGCCGGGCAGCCCCAGGTGCCGGCCGGCGACGGCCGCGGGCAGCAACCCGCGTTCGGTCATCGACAGGACGCAGCGGACCGGCCGCTCGGCGTGCAGCGCGCCCAGGACCCGGCACAGCTCGTCGGTGCGGGTGAAGTCGAGGTCGATGACGCGGTCGGCCACGGCCCGCTTCCACTCCGGAACCGGGCCGGGCGAGACGTAGACGCACTCGGCGCCGAGGCGATGCGCGGCCCGCAACGGCGACGCCCCACCGAGGATCACCGCGCGTGGCCGCACCCCGCCACCTCCTGCCGCACCGGCCGGAAGGTCACGCTCGCCTCGGTGTCGTCGTAGAGGGCCCACTGCGGGTCGGCGCCGAACGCCGGGCCCAGATTGACCAGGTGCCGGTGCTCCGGGTCGAGTCGCGCCACGGCCCCGGAGGTCACCGGCTGCGGCCGGTGGCGCGGCGCTCCGTCGGCGTCCAGGACGAGCGTGGTGACGAGGGCCTGGTGGCTGTGGCCGAACACCAGCAGCCGGGCGTCGGGCAGGTCGGCGTCCAGGGTCGGCACCCAGAGGTCGGCGCAGCGCGACCAGTCGAACCGGTGCCCGTGCACGATCGTCAGCCCGGCGACCCGCCGCGTCGCGGGCGCCCGCAGGAGCTCCGCGAGCACGCCCGGGCGGGGCAGCGTGGCCGTGAGGAGATCGATCCGTTCCTCCTGGTTGCCGCGCACGAGCAGGCAGCGCCCCAGCAGCTGCCACAGCGGCGGGTCGAGCTCGACGACGTCGGCCATCGCGGCGGCGGTGTAGCCGGGCGCCCGGCGCTTGCCGATCCGGCAGTCCAGGTAGTCGCCCGCGACCACGACGTGGTCGATCCCGAGCTCGTCCGCCTCGGCCAGCACGGCCACCAGCACGGCGCGCGCGCCGTGCAGGTCCGCCAGCAGGGCGACCCGCGTCACCGTCGCCTCCCGGCCGGCAGTGCGGTTGACTGCGCCCCGTGTCGATCGACGTGGTGCTGTTCGATCTCGGCGGCGTGGTCTGCCGGTTCCGTCCCGACGCGCGGGCGAAGGCGCTCGCGGCCCGCTGCGACGCCGGCGAGGCGGAGGTGCGCGCGAACCTGTTCGCCTCCGGCTTCGACGACGAGTGCGACCGCGGCGAGCACGACGAACCGGCGGTGCTCGCGCGGGTGCGGATGGCGCTGGGGTTCCGGGGCGGGGTCGCGGAGCTGCGGCGGGCGTGGGCCACCGCCTTCGTGCCCGATCCCGCGGTGCTCGACCTGGTGGCTCGCGCGCGCCGGGCCGCGTCCACCGCGCTGCTCACCGACAACGGCCCGGTGCTGCTCGCCGCGCTGCCGGCCGAGCTGCCCGCCGTCGCGGTCGCGTTCGACCACCTGCTGTTCTCGTGCGTGCTGGGAGCGACGAAACCCGGTCCCTCGGCGTTCGGCGGCGCGCTCGAGCGCGCGGGCGTCGCGTCGCAGCGGGCGTTCTTCGTCGACGACTCGCCGCGCAACGTCGCCGCCGCTGGTGCGCTCGGCATCACCGCGCACCACTTCAACGGCCCGGCCGCCCTGCAGGACGCGCTCGTCGCCGCCGGCGTGCTCTGACCGCCCGGCGCTCACGCCAGCACCGCCATCGCCGCGGCCAGCACACGGTCCCGGGGCTGGGTGCCGTCGACGACGCACACGTCCGGGTAGGCGGCGAACAAGGCCTCGTACCCGTCGTAGAGGCGGGCCATCTTGTCCCGCAGCTGCGTCTTCGAGTAGATCCGGCACCACCGGTCGGCGCGTTCCCGCAGCCGTTCGCAGGCGAGCTCGGGACCGATCCGCAGGTAGACCACGGCGTCCGGGACGGGGATGTGGCGGCGCAGCTGCGCGAACAGCTCGACGTGCTCGTCGACGGGCGCGCAGTACACCTCGGCGGTGCACATCCAGCGATCGAACAGCACCACGTCGTAGGCGGAGTACTGCTCATGCATGTAGGCGAACTGCGTCGCCGCGTCGAAGAGGTAGGCCTGCATCCGGAACGCCGGAGGCAGCACGTCCTGGTACAGCACGGTGTCGTCGTCGCGCTCGACCAGGTCGCGGAACGCGCCGGTGACCGCCCGGCCCACGCGCCCGATGCCCACCCGCGCCGGGTCGGGGGACCGCTCGCGCATCCTGTGGACGAGGGTGGACTTCCCCGCCCCGTCGAGCCCCTCCACCGCCACGATGCGGTAGGTCCGCCCACCCACCGCCGGACCGTTCGCCGCCGTCAACACGGCCGCCGCACAGCCGCCGGACAATCGGCCTCGTGAACGCTCCCGTGATCGGTGTGCTGTTGCGTCCGTGGGCCCGCGAGGGGAAGCCCCGCCGGGTGATGCAGGACCGGGCCTACTTTGATGTCGTGGTCGGTGCGGGCGCGATCGCGTTGCCCGTCCCGGTGGTCGCCGAGCCGGCGCTGCGCGGGGTGTACGACCTGTGCGACGGGCTGCTGCTGCCCGGCGGGAAGGACGTCGACCCCGGCTCCTACGAGGTGGATCCGGCCCCCGACGACACGATCGACAGCCACGCCGAGCTGGACGGCGTCGAAGGCACGTTGCTGGGCTGGGCGTGGCACGACCGGCTGCCCGTGCTCGGGATCTGCCGCGGCCTGCACGCGATGAACGTGGCGCGCGGCGGCACGCTGTGGCACGACCTGGAGCGGGACCGCGGCGGGGTGTCGCCGCACAACGGGGCGCAGGTCCGCCACGAGGTGGAGGTAGCGGCGGGCTCGGTGCTCGCGGGGATCACCGGTTGCCTGCGCGCCACCGTGAACAGCCGCCACCACCAGGGGGTGCGCGAGATGGGGGCCGGGCTGCGGGTGGTGGCGACCTGCCGTGACGGGGTGGTGGAGGGGATGGAGGCGGACGACGGGCGGTTCCACCTCGGTGTGCAGTGGCACCCCGAGGACATGGCGCCGGACCTGCCGGGCGGACCCGGTCTGGTCGCGGCCCTCGTCGCGGCCGCTCACCGGGCCGCCAGGCCGCGCCCGGCAAGCGCCTGAACGAGCCCGAGCGCCGTCTCGACCGCCGTGATCGGCGCCGGCCCGGTGGTCGCCACCATGCCCCAGCGCAACGCGACGCACGCCACCGTCCTGGCTCGCTGCCCCGCAGGCGCGGCGTCGCGCACCACCTTGTCGGTGGCCGCCAGCGTCGCGTGCTCGGTGGGCCGGAAGATCCGGGTCGCGACGTAGGCGTCCGGCAGGTCGGAACGGACCTCGTCGTGGAAGGCCCGCATGTACTCGGCACCGTGCGAGGACAGGTTGAGGTCGATCACCCCGACCTGGTCGGCGTCGCCGTAGTAGCCGCCGATGCGGCCGAAGCCGAAATCGACGCCACCGAGGACGAGCCCCCCGGCGCATCCCTGGGCGTCGGCCTGCGGTCCGTCGAAGGCGCCGAGGACGCTGTGCATCCCGGCGGTCATCAGGTCGTAGGCCTCGACCGGGATCCCGATGTCGGGCGCTGCGGCCCGGTCCACCAGCACGTTGCCCTCCCACGCGCAGCCCAGCATCAGCTGCACGGTCAGCCCGTCGGCCACCCGCCCACCGCGGATGTGCCCGGACGGGGCCACGATGAACGGGTGGCCGGCCGCGGTGAACGTGGGGAACTCCAGGTGGGCCTCGAGCAGGTAGTCGTCACCGTGGGGGTGGGCGTCACGGGCGTGGCGTGCGAGCCGGGCCCGGTCGGCCAGCTCCAGCCCCGCCACGATCCGTGCACCGTCACCCGCCTCGCACGGCTTGAGGCAGCCGCGGGTGATCCCGTGCCGTTCGGTCAGCAGGTCCGCCGCGGTGAGCACACCGGTGACGAAGGTGTCCGGGTCGGGACCGCGCACCACCCGGTAGCCGGGCAGCACCGGAATGTGCATCCCCAGCAGCTGCGCGCACTCGCTCGCGCGTTGCTCGGCGGCGAGCCAACCGGGCGTGTCGGACGCGGCCGGCAGCTGCCGTGCGGCGGCGACGGTGGGGTGCAGGCCGTTCTTGCGGTTCCACCGCTGCGCGACCACCGGGACATTGGCGTCGACGGCGATGGCGTCGAGGCCGGCCCGCACGGCGAGCCACAACAGGAAGATCTGTGTCTCCACGTCCAGCGCGTAGAGCCGGACCACCGCCGAGGGGTGCTCGGCCATCCAGCCCACCAGCTGCGTGAGTGCGGCCACCGGGGCCCGGTCGTGGCGCTGCGCGGCCAGCAGCAGCGCGTGCGAGAGGTAGTACCGGTCACAGTCGCCGACGTCGAACCCGGGGACCCCGAAGTGCTCGGTGGCCTCCCGCCACGGCGCCAGCCGGCCGACCGCGACGTCACCCGGCGCGGCCAGCGAGACGACCCGCGCCTCGAGGTAGCCCGCCACGTCGTAAGGCTGGTTGCCGCGCAGGACGTCGTTGAGGTCGCCCTCGAAGCCACGGGTGGTCTGCGTTGCCGAATGCAGCAGCACCGACGGGGGCCGCGGCCCGGCCCCGGCGACGTGGGGCCGCAGCGCCGCCGCGGCGGCCGCCGGGACCGCGGCCGGATCGAGGTCGAGCAGGTCGTGGGCGGCCGCGGCGATCTCGTCGTCGTCGAGGACGATCGGGCCGCTCGTGAAACCGGTCCAGGCCAGCCGGTTGCCGTCACGCAGGACGACGATCCAGTGCGGGGTCGAATCGGTGGGAGGCTCGCAGAGCAGCATCACATCGCACCTCCGTGCGGCAGGTTCGGGGCGGCGGGTCGGGGGCAGGGGTCGGGGGCGGCAGGTCGGGAAGGGTCAGCCCGACGGCTCGGCGCCGAGCCGGGTGAGGCGGTCGAGCACGATCGTGAAGATCGACATCGGGGTGCGGGTCGCGGGGAACGCCTGGGCGTCGATGGCCATCGGCGTCAGGTCGCGGTCCAGGACGATGTCGAGCACGGCATAGGTGAGGTCGAGCGCGGCCGCGGCCCGCAGGGCCACCCGCTCGATCCGCCTGCTCACATCGGCCGGGAGCCGGGGCCGGGCCGAGCCGAGCTGCGGCTCCGTCGTCGGCTCGCCGGCCGCCGCGGTCCCGACCGCGACGTCGACGACGCGGCGGCCGAGCACTGTCACCCTGGCCTCGACCCGCCGGCCGCCGACGACGCCGTCCGACAGCCCCCGCTCCATGACGAGGCCCGGCTCGGCGCACAGCGCCGCGAGGAACCGCTCGTCGTCCGGGTCCACGTCGGCGAACTCCCAGCGGTCGGGCCCGATGTGCTGCGGGTCGCCCGGCCGCGGAGCGTGCAACCTGCCGTCGGCGAAGACGAAGTTGGTGCGCCGCCGCGACGGTGTGAGCACCGTGATGCCCTTGTTCATCGATCCGCACGGCGCCTTGACATAGACGCATCCGTGCTCGGTGACGGCGTCGGCCAGCTCGGCAGGCGTGCTGGCCTGCACCGGGCACGGGGTGGGCACCCCCGCGGCCGTCCAGCGGCTCTTGACCGCGCCCTTGTCGCGGGTGAGCGCGATCGCCTCCGGCGTGTTGAGGAAGGTGACGCCGGGTATCCGGTTGCGCAGCACGACGCCGGCCCCCAGCAGCAGCTCGCGCAGCGCCGCCCCGTGCGCCACCGACCCGTAGAGCTGCCCGGGCACCGACTCCACCCAGCCCAGGTGCGGGAAGAAGAGGATGACCACGCGCACCCCGTTGGTCGGGACGTCGCGGATGCGGGAGTAGGGCACAGTGCGCAGCCGCCAGCCGCGGTGGGCGAGCCGTGCACCGCACTTGACGAGGAAGTGGTGGGCGGGATGCGGGTCGGCCACGGCCAGCATGGTGTTCACGCCGCGCCCCCCGTTCCCGCCCCGACGGCCATCGATCTGACGCCCATCAGCGCGAGCACGGCGGCGCACACCCCGGCGGCGCTGCCCTCGCCGTCGATGGTCACGACGTCCGTCCGTCCCGCGAACTCCCGCCGGTACGCCGCATCGAGCCGTTCCAGGTCGGCCTGCAGGCGCTGCGCGGACCAGTGATCGACCGTCCAGTCGCCCCGGGACCGGATCCGTTCCTGTGCCACCGACGGCGCGACTCGCAGGTGGAGCAGGACATCGGGCCGAGGCAGGGTGCCGGCGAGTCTGCGGTAGTGGGCGTCGTGGCGTCCCGCGCCGCTCCCGTAGACGTCGTAGGTCGGCAGCCAGCGGTCGAACAGCAGCCAGTCGTAGCGGGCATGGACGGATGCGAGGTGATGGAACTGGGCCACCGCGTCGACGATGTAGGCCGCGCGTCGGAAGTCGCCCGGCAGCACGTCCTGGTAGCGCGCGGCACCCTGCGTCGACCGGTCGACCATCGCCCGGAAGACCTCGGCCATCGTCGGCGACAGCCGCGTGACGAGCGCGCTCCGTCCCGCGTCGCCCAGCCGCGCGGCGAGCCCGGCGACCAGCACCGACTTGCCCGCCCCGTCGATGCCCTCCACGGCGAGGATCCGAGGTCGCTCCCCCGCCGGGCTCAACTGCCGACCCCGCCCACGCGGGAGAACTCGTCCATGTCGTCGAAGCGGGCCTCCATCGCGGGCTGCATCTCGTTGACCGCCCGCTGGCCCGAGCAGGCCCCCGTGAGGTAAAGGCCCGGGACGGCGGTGCGCCCCGCCGCGTCGCTGATGAGATAGCCGGCCTCGTCCTTGGGCAGGCTGCGCAGCACGTCCGCGTCAGGGTAGACGGGCTGGCAGCCGGTGGCCCAGAGCACGAGCGAGTTCCGGACCGGCCGGTTCTCGCTCCAGCCACGCCGCGGTCCCGGCAACGGCACGGCGCCGGCGTGGCGGCAGCGGGGCGGCAGCGAACACCGGGTGAGCAGATCACCGTTGCGGTCCTGGTGGTAGGCGTACCCCAGCTCGCCGAGGCCGACCGTGAGCGTGCTGTACATCAGCAGCCGCACGCACGGCGCCGACCCTCCCGACGCCCCGCAGGCGGCGGCGCTCTTCACCACCAGCTCGCAGGTGAGGGCCGATTGCGAGCGCCAGGCGAACCGGTCGGCCGTCTCGAACGGGAACAGCCCGTGGTAGCGCGTGGCGAGCACCGTCGTGTCGCTGGCCAGCGGGGCCGCGAGCGTGGCCGTCTGCATCGCCGAGTTGCCCGACCCGACCACGAGCACCGAGCGGCCCCGGCACCGCTCGCGGCGCTCCGCGACGGTCATCCGGTAGAAGTCGGCATAGGTGATGGCACCGGCCTCGGCCCACTCGGCCGGGGGTCGGCGGGGCCGCGATCCCGTGGCCAGCACCACGCGCTCGGCCGTCACGCTCCTCGTCGTGCCGCCGAGGTCGACCGCGAGCCGCAGGCCGTGCGCGGTTCGGGTCAAGGCGGTGACCGTGCCGGTGATCAGCGTCGCGCCCGAGCGTCGCAGGGTGGTGCGCACGTAGCTGTCGTACTGCGCCGCGCTGGGCTGGATCTGATCCGCGTCGAGCAGGGCCGCCAACCCGGCACAGCCGTCGCCGACGTCGAGCTCACCGACGTAGGACTGCATGGTGCCGCTCCCGAGGAAACCCATCCCGCTGCCCCACTCGGTGCTGATGAGGCAGACGTCGTCCGAATCAACGCCGGAGGAGTTCAGCTGTAGGGCCGCCGCCGGGCCACCACCCACGATCACCAATCGCCGATGAAGATCTGGTATATCGGCCGGATCCGCCATACCCGCAACAGAACAGGATCGGCTGCCGGGAATTCAACCGGCTGGAGGTTACGTATGAGTTAACGGCATTACCGTAGTCGGGGTAACGTTACCGTTACGGCAAGTTGCACTGAGTTAACATTGTCGGCGGTGATTCCGAGCGACTCCGTCGTACAGTCTTCTGCCGTGGGGATAATTCTGGGCGGCCGTCAGCATGCATCGGCGAACTCCGGCGCGATGGCCTCACCAGAACGGGGCCGGCCGAGCGAACGGAGTCTTCGTCGCGTGGACCTGACAGGCGGAGCAACACCTTGCGGAAGCGTTTCACCGGCCGTCGGACGTCCCCGGCGCATTCTACTGATCGGCTCGGACCGTCCGGAGGCGGCGGAGCACGCCATGGCCTCGGGGGCGGCCGAGGTGCATGTGCTGATCAGATCCAAGCACGCGCACCGGTATCCCCGCGAGGTCCATGTGCATCATGTTCCCGACACAGCCGACATCGGAAAGGTCCTGACGGTTGCCCGACCACTGGCCGCGGCCGGGCTGGCCGCGGTAATCGCCGTACAGGAACGCGCATTGATCAGTGCGGCCGTCCTACGATCTTATTACGGAATACCCGGGCCCGATCTCGGAGTCGTCACCGGCTTCGCCGACAAATTGATGATGAAACGCCGGCTGCGCGCACGCGGGCTGCCGGTCGCCGATTTCCGGCCGGTGGCTGCGCTCGCCGAACTCCCCGCCGCACTGCGTGCCCTCGGCGCGGCGGGGGTGTTCAAGCCCGCCGTCAGCGCCGGGGCCCGCAATACCTGGGTCGTCCCGACGCCGGCCGCCGCGCAGGCCCTACTGGCCGATCCGGCCGCGCGGGCGCTGGAGCACTCCGGCGCCGGCATGCTGCTCGAGCGGCGCGTGACGATGGACGCCGAGCTGCACTGCGACGCGATCGTCGAGGACGGTCGGGCCGTCGCGTTCTCCGCGTCGCAGTACTTCGCGCCGCTGCTCGCGGAGATGGGCGGCTTCATCGGCTCCCGCACGCTCGCCGACCACGATCCCCGGCTGCCGCGCCTGCACGGGCTCCACGACGACGCGGTGCGCGCGCTCGGGCTGCGCTCGGGGGTCACCCACCTCGAGGTGTTCGACACGGCAACGGGCCCGGTCATCGGCGAGATCACCTGCCGGCCCGCCGGAGGCGGGGTCCCCGGCGCCGTGCTGCTCAAGCACGGATGGAGCCTGTGGGCCGGGCTGGTGGCCACCGCACTCGGCGATCCGGCCGTCCCCGCGGCGCCGGCCCGGCCCGACGCGCGGACGGCGGGCTGGTGCGGGCTGCCCGGGCGCAACGGGCGGATCACCGCCATGACCGACGTCCGTGAGATCGCGGCCGTGCCCGGCGTCGAGAACGTCGAGGTCCACCATCGGGTCGGCGACGTGGTGTCGGAGAAGCAAACGTCCACGTTCAACGCCGCGGTCGTCACCTTCCGCGTCGCCGACGAGGCCGCCGTCGACACCTTGCTCGGCCGGCTGCGGAGCATTTACCGGATCGAGGTGGAGCCGGTGGCGGCGGCCGCGGTCGGCATAGCGGGCTGATGCCGGTGCCGCGGGTGCTCGTCCTCGACCTGGGCGGGGTGTGCTGTACCTACCACCCGGGGCGGCGGCTGGCCGGGCTCGGTGCGGCCGCCGGGCTCAGCCCCGACGAGGTCTACGCGCGCGTGTTCGGGTCGGGGCTCGCCGAGCGGGCCAACGCCGGCGAGCTGACCGGCGCCGAGGTCCACCGGCTGGTCTGCGCCGCGCTCGTGGTCGACCTGCCCCGTCCCGAGCTGCGGCGAATCTGGGCGTCGGCCTTCGTGCCCGACGACGCCGTGCTCGCCGTGCTCGCCGAGGTGCGGCCGCGGCTGCGCACGGCCCTGCTGACCAACAACGGCCCGCTGCTGCGCGACGGGCTGGATACCGAACTGCCCGCGCTCGCGTACCGGTTCGACGCCCTGCTGTTCTCCTGCGACCTCGGCGCGGTCAAGCCGCACCCCGCCGCCTTCGCCGCCGCCACGGCTGTGCTCGACGTCGAGCCGACCGACGTGCTGTTCGTCGACGACGACGCCGACAATGTCGACGCGGCCACCGCGGCCGGCTGGCGAGCCGTCCTGCACACGACGCCCGGCGCGCTCGCGCACCGACTGGGCGACCGACCCACGACCACCTCTGGAGCGGTGCCGCGATGATTCCCGACCGCCCGATCGTCCTGATCGGCTTCGGCAAGCTGGTGCTCGCCCACCTGGAGCGGCACGCCTCGCCGGGCACCGTCCTCGTCGTCGAGGACCCCGACATCCTCGACAAGCGCTCGGTGCCGTCCGAGGCCGCGCGCTTCGCCTGCGTCGCCGATGTCGTCCCGGCCCGCTACCACCAGGACATGCAGTGCGTCGCCGAGGTCCGGAGGCGCGTGGGGGCGTCCGGGGTGCTCGCCGTGCTGCCCGGGCTCGAGTACGGCGTGCCCGCCGCGGCCGCCCTGGCCGACGCGCTCGGGCGGCCCGGTGCGTCCCCGGCCGCGGCGGCTTGCCTGACCGACAAGGTGGAGCTGCGCCGCGCGGCGGCGCTGGGCGGGCTGCGCCAGCCGATGTGGCGGGAGGTCACGGGCCCGGCTGACGTGGCCGAGTTCGCCGCCGGCGGCGAGTACGTCCTCAAGCCCGCCAACCGGCACGCCTCGCTCGGCGTGCAGCTGCTCGGCCCCGGCGACGACGTCGCCGCGGCGTGGGACCGGGCCGTCGGCGCCCGCGACGACATGATGCTGCCGCGGCGCGAGCTGCGCTGGCGCTACCTGGTCGAGTCGAGGGTGGTGGGCGTCGAGCACAGCGCCGAGGCCGTCGTCGCGGATGGGCGCGTCACGTTCCTGAACGTCACGGCGAAGTCGGTGCTGCCGGGTCGGCACCCGGTCGAGCTGGGGCACCTGCTGCCGGCGCCGCTGCCGACCGACCGGCACGCCGCCGTAGCGGCGGCGATGGACCAGCTCGTCGCCGCCGTCGGGTTCCGCACCGGGTTGCTGCACGCGGAGTGGATGCTCGACGCCCCCGGCGGGGAGCCGCTCCTGATCGAGTGCGCAGGCCGGGCGCCGGGCGACTCGATCGTCGACCTGGTCGACCTGGCCTATGGGGGCTCGCTGATCGCCGACGTGCTCGGTGTCCTGTCAGGGCAGCCACCGGCGGCGCGCCGGCCACCGGGCCGCGCGGCTGCCGTGCGGTTCCTGACCGCGCCCGCCGGCCGGGTCGAGTCCGTGCACGGCCTGGACGGAGCCCGCACGCTCCCCGGGGTGGTGCGGGCGAGCTGCTCGGTCGGGGCCGGGTCGCTGATCGGCGAGCTGCGGTCGTCGTGGGACCGGATCGGGGAGGTCGTGGCCGTCGGCCCGGATGCGGGATCGGCCGCGGAGCAGGCGGACCGGGCCGCGCGGGCCGTGTCGGTGACGCTGGCCACCGCGGACCGGGCGGTCAGCGCGTGAGGCCGGCCGGGCTGCTGGCCAGGGCCGGGGTGAACAAGGGCGGGCAGCTGCTGCTCGTCATCGGCACCATCGACGCCGTCGGCACCGGGCTCTACCTCGCCGGGTCGGCCCTCTTCTTCACCACCATCGTCGGGCTCAGCACCGCGCAGGTCGGGATCGGGCTCTCGGCGGCCGGGCTGCTGGGCATGATCGCGCAGACCCCGATGGGCTGGGTCGCCGATCGCTACGGGCCGCGGGCGGTGCTCATCGCGCTCAACATCTGGCGGTGCGCGGGTTTCGTGGCCTACGCGTTCGTCCACGACGTCGTCGGGTTCGTCGTGGTGGCCGCACTGCTGGGCATCGCCGAACAGGCCAGCCTGCCCGTCTACCAGGCGCTGGTGGAACAGGTGGTCGGCACGGAACACCGGACCGCGATGTCGGCGCGGCTGCGGGTGGCCTACAACGTCGGGTTCACCGTCGGCGCCCTGCTGTGCACCGTCGCGCTCGGGATCGGCACGCGCGACGCGTTCCTGACGATCATCCTCGGCGACGCGGCGACGTTCCTGGTCGCCGCGGCGCTGTTGCCCACCGTCCGCACGAGCCGGCCGCCCGGCGCGGTGCGGATGGGCGGTGTGCTGCGCCTGCGCGCGTTGCGGGACCGATGGTACGTGGCCGTCGCCGGGATCAACGCCGTGCTGCTGCTGCACATGACGCTGCTCATCATCGCGGTGCCGCTGTGGATCACCACCCGGACCGGCGCGCCCACCGCGCTGGTCGGGATCCTGCTGGTCGTCAACACGGTGCTGGCGATCCTGTTCCAGGTACGGGCGGCCCGCACGAGCGACACCGTCACCGGCGCTGGCGCCGCGCAGCGCCGGGCCGGGCTCTCGCTGGCCGCGTGCTGCCTGCTGCTGGCCGCGGCCCCGCTCGTGGGGATGCCGGCCGTGGTCGGGGTGCTGGTGCTCGGGGTCGTGGCGCTCACCGTGGGCGAGCTGTGGCAGTCGGCGGGCGGATGGGGGCTGTCCTACGCGCTGGCCCCCGCGGAGGGGCGCGGGGAGTACCTCGCAACGTTCCACCTCAGCACGAGCGCCCAGTACGTGGTCGGCCCGCTGCTGGTCACCGTGGGTGTCGTGAATCAAGGCGCCGCCGGCTGGATCGGGCTCGCGGCCGCGTTCGTGCTTGCCGGGATGCTGATGCCGGCCGCCGCCCGCCGCGCCGCGCAGCGCCCGCAGCTCCGCGACGGGGCGCTGAACCGGTGAGCGGCTCAGGCCGGCGTGCCCCGCACCACGCAGTGCTTGCGCACCTCGTCGACCCGGGCCAGGCACTCGTCGCGGTCGGCCCCGCGCACGACGGCGACCGCGAGGCGCGAGAGGAAACCGCGCGGCGGCAGCCGCAGCACCTCGCCGCGCCGGGCCAGCGCCTCGAAGCGGTCGAGCCAGTCGGGCACGGGGTCCATCTGCAGCTCCACGGACTCGACCTCCTGGTCGACGTCGGGGTAGAGCATGACCACGGCCGCGGCGCCGCGCCCGCGGACGGTGGTGTCGGCGGGGCGGCCCATCGCCACGTCGGCGACGCAACCGGGCAGGTCGGCGTCGAGGGCGATCGCCCCGAGGTACGGGATGAGGTCGCCGCCCAGCCGGGTGTTGAGTTCGATGATCCGCGGTCCGGCCGCGGTGAGACGGAACTCGGTGTGAGTCACCACGTCGTCGAGCCCGGCCACTCGGTGGGCCCGCGCCACCAGCTCGAACGCCTCGTCCAGACCGGATGCGGTGCCGGCCCCGACGACGTGGCCGAGCTCCTCGAAGTGCGGCGCGCAGCCCAGCAGCTTCTCCGCCGTGACGACCGGGACGGTGCGCCCGTCCTGGGTCACCGCGTCGACGCTGAACTCGGGGCCGTCGAGGTACTCCTCCACCAGCACACCGGGGTGCGCGGAGCGCAGCATCCCGGCCCGCGCGTCGGCGGCGCCGGCGAACCGTTCGCGCAGCGCACGCTCGTCGTCGACCCGGACCACACCGATGCTGCCCGACAGCGCCCGGGGTTTGAGCACGACCGGCCAGCCGATCCGGCGGGCGTGGGCGAGCGCCTCCTCCACGTCGCCGGCCACGCCGAAGCCGACCGGCGAGAGCCCGGCCGCGGCGAGCCGGCCGCGCAACTCGCTCTTGTCCTTGCAGCGTCTGATCGCCTCGGCACCGGGGCCGCGCAGGCCCAGCATGGCCGCGACGGCCGCCGTGGCTTCCACCAGCCGCTCGTCATAGGTGACGATGCCGATCGGGTCGAGCTCCACCGCGGCGGCGGCCACGTGGGCGGGATCCTGGAGGTCGACGCAGGCGTGCGTGCGCACGTAGGGCTTCTCCCAGGTCGGTCGGCGGTACCCGAGCAGAGCCAGCGGGGCCCGCCTGCTCATGGCGCTCAGCGCGTACTCCCGCAACGCGCGGTCGCCACTGCCCATCACCAACAGGTGCCCCTCAGTCATGCCCACTCCCTCCCGACCGCCTGATGCGGTTCCAGCGCTTCTCGAGATGCTCGGAAATAGGGCCCACCAGACATCCGGCGGACCCGGCGATGACCGCCACGGCCACCGACGTGAAGATCAGAAAAACGAAAGCGACGGTGCCACCGACAACCGCCGCAAGGATCGCCCGGGATGACGCCACCTGCCCCGGCAGGAGTCCTACGAACAACGCGGTGAAAGCCATGTCCAGACCCAGCGAAGCAGGGTCGGGAATGTAGGCGGCAGCCAATGATCCGATCGCGGTACCGGCCATCCAGGCCAGCCACAGCGCGGCGCCTGATCCGAGCAACCGGGGGCGCGACCACCGCCCGTCGGCGTCGGCGGCGATCGCCCAGGACTCGTCCGTGATGAGCTGAGACTCCAGGGCCCGGCGCCACAGCGGGCCCTCCAATGCGGGTGCCAGAGTGATGCCGATCGCGATGTATCGGGCGTTGAGCAGCACCGATGCAACGACGGCCGCGACGACACCGCCGTGGTTGGCCAGCACCGAGGTGGCCGCGAGCTGCGCGCTGCCCGCGAATGCGCTGGCCGAGAGCACCAGTGCGCCGGCCGAGGACATCCCCGCCTGGGTCGCCAGCACGCCGAACGACGCCCCGAATGCCACCACGGCCGGGGTGAGCACCGCACCCGCCCGAATACCGAGCACGAATTCCGACCGGTGCTCGAACATTGTCGCAGGCTACCCCAGGAAGATCGGCGGCACCATAGCCGGGAGAATCTCGACAGGTCCGGCAGGCTTGACGTCCGGCGGCCTGTCGATCGATACTCAGGTGGTGGAAGAACTGCGGACCGCCCGCCCGGTAGTGCTGTGCGGCATAGGCGGCGACGCTCATTCCGTCGGGTTGTTGATCTTGCATTCCGCGTTGCTGCGGTTCGGGTGTCCCACCCGTTATCTCGGCACCCAGAACACCCTGGACGAGGTCTGCGCGGCCGCGGTCGGGGCCCGCGCGGTGCTGGTCTCCAACATGGACGGTCACGCCCGGTACTGGCTACGCGACCTGCCCGGGGCGCGGCTCGACCGCCCCGCTGACGGCGTCCGCTGGTACCTGGGCGGGAACCCGACGATGCATGCGAGCCCCGACGAGGTCACTGAGCTGCTCGAGCTGGGCTTCGACCGGGTCGTCACCGGGCACATGCCCGCGGAGGCCGTCGTGGCGATGCTCCGCGACGAGTGCCCCGACCTCGGGCCGGAGGTTGGGACGGCGGCCACCGCGGGGCCCGCACGGGAGACTCCCCGGCACCGGACCGCACCGCGGGAGGCGACCGGGCGGGGCGGGATGCACACCGATCGCGAGGAGGTGCTCGCGCAGTGGCACACCGGAGCGGACGCGGGCGACCTCGCCGTGAACGCCGCCGTCCTGGGCGGGCGGACCAGTCTCAGCGAGGTCCAGCACCGAGCGTGCGCACGCCGGCAGGTCCTCGTGCATCCCCGCTGCGGGGTGGCGCGGGTGGAGGACCAGCGGATCCTCCTGCGGGCCCTGTACGAGGCAGGCGCCGATGTCCTGTCGCTCCAGATCGACTCGCTCACCCGCAACAACGCCTACGCCGAGGTGGAGCTCGCCCTCAAGGAGGGGGCCACCGGCCGGCCCGGCCCCGGCGGCCGGCTCAACGGCTACCCCGCCGTCAACCAGGGCGTCGCGGCGCTGCGGGCCGTCTCCGCCGAGTTCAGCGGCGTCCCGATGCAGGTCCGGCACTCCACCCGGGACCCCCGACTGCTCGCGGAGATCACCTTCGCCGGCGGCGTCGGCGCCTACGAGGGCGGCGCGCTGAGCTACAACCTGCCCTACTACCGCGACTACCCGCCCGCGGAGTCGGTCCGGGCCTGGCAGTACGTCGACGCGCTGGCCGGGCGCTACCACCGCCAGTTCGGCACGGTGATCGACCGGGAGTTCTTCGGTGTCCTCACGGCGTGTCTCGTCCCGCCGGGGCTCGCGATCGCCGTCACCGTGCTGGAGGCGCTGATGGCCGCCGAGCAGGGGGTCCCGTCGGTCTCGTTGGGCTACGCCGAGCAGGGCAACCACGCCCAGGACGTGGCCGCCATCGCCGTGCTGCGCGCCGTCGGGCGGCGCTACCTCGACCGGCACGGGTATCCCGACGTGGCCGTGCACACGGTCTTCCACCAGTACATGGGGGCTTTCCCGGACGACGCGGCAAAGGCGCGGTCACTCATCGTCGGGTCGGCGGGCACCGCGCGGCGCAGCGGCGCCACCCGGATCATGGTCAAGACGCCCGTCGAGGCCCTGCGGATCCCGACGTGGCAGGACAACGCCGAGGCCATCGCGCTGGTCCGCGCCGAGCTCGCCTGCACCGACCAGGACGACCCGTCGGCCGCGTCGGAGATCGGGCTGGAGGCCGAGGTCCTCGACGCGGAAGCCGGGGCCGTGCTCGACGCCGTGCTGGCCGCCGGGCACGGCGATCCCGCCACGGCGGCCGTCGCGGGCCTGGAGCTGGGGCTCATCGACATCCCGTTCTCACCGAGCCGGTGGAACGCCGGGCAGGCCGTCACCGTCCGCGACGCCGACGGCGCGGTCCGGTTCGCCGATCCGGGGCGCATCCCGCTGCCCCCCGACGTGTTCGCCCACCACCGCGAGCGGGTCGAGCACCGCCGCCGGCACGACCGGAGGCACCTCTCCGAGCTGGTCGAGTCCGACGTGTTGCGGGTGGCCGGCGGGCAGTGGGACCAGTGGCCGCTGCGCGGCACGGACTGCTGGATCGGCGGCCGCCGGTGACGACCACGACCACGACGGGGGCCGCCCCGGGCGGGCTGCGAGCCGGGGCGGGCGGGCCGCAGCTGCTGCACGACCTCCTCGACGACGCCGCGGGCAGGTGCCCGGACCGGGTCGCGGTCCGCCGCGGCCCGGTCTCGTTCACCTACGCCGAGCTGCGCGGGCGCAGCCGGGCCGCGGCCCACCGGCTGACCGCGCTCGGGGTCCGGCGCGGCGACCGGGTCGCGATCGTCGCTCCGCACGATCCGCACGCCGTCGCCGCGATCTTCGGCACCTCACGGGCCGGCGCGCTGCACGTGGTCCTCGGCGACGGCATGCCCGAGCAACGGCTGGCCCACATCCTCGCGGACTGCTCGCCCCGGCTCCTGCTCACCGGCGCGCACTGCCCGCCCAAGTTCACGGCGGCGGCGCACCGGGCCGGGGTGCCCACGGCAACCGACCTCGCCGCGCTCTGCGCCCCGCCCGACGCGGCGGACCCGCCGCCGGACGCCGCGGCGCATCGGCCGCTCGGCGTGCCGATCGACCCGGTCGGGCTGATCTACACCTCGGGCAGCACGGCCCTGCCGAAGGCGGTGGTGTCCACCCACCGCCAGGTCCTCTTCGCCACGCAGGCGATCGCCCGGTGCCTGGGCTACCGCCGCGATGACACCGTGTTCTGCTGCATGCCGCTGTCGTTCGACTACGGCCAGTACCAGATCTACCTCGCCGCCACGGCGGGCGCGACCCTCGTGCTCGGGGCCGCGGCGGACGCGGGCCCGCGGCTGGCGTCGGTGCTGCGGGACGAGCGCGTGACGGTACTGCCGGCCGTCCCGTCGCTGGCCGACGCGCTCGCCGCGCTGCTGCGCCGGCCCAGGAGCGTGTCGAACAACAGTGCGCCGCTCCCGCTGCGGCTGCTCACCAGCTCGGGCGCGGTGCTGTCGAGCAGCACGGCCGCGGCGCTCCGGGCCGCCCTGCCGGGCCTGGAGATCGTCGGCATGTTCGGGCTGACCGAGTGCAAGCGGGTGGCGATCATGGAGCCCGACGGTGACCTGGCGCGGCCGGGGGCGGCCGGGCGCGCCCTGCCGGGCACCGAGATCTACGTCGTCGACGAGTACCGCGAGCGGCTGCCCGCGGGCTCCGTCGGCGAGCTGGTGGTCCGCGGCGAGCACGTGATGGCGGGCTACTGGGAGGCCCCGGAGCTGACGGCGGAGCGGTTCGGCCGCGACGGGTTCGGCCAGCCCCTCCTCTACACCGGCGACCAGGTCCGGCTCGACGACGAGGGCTATCTGTACTTCGTCGGGCGCAGCGACGAGGTCTACAAGCAGCGCGGCTTCCGGGTGAGCGCGGTGGAGGTGGAGGCGGCGGCACTGACAGTGCCGGGCGTGGTCGCGGCCGCCGTACTGCCACCCGCGCAGGCCCGGGGCGCGGTGCTCGCGATCGCCGGCGACGTGCGGCCAGCCGCGGTGCTGACGGAGCTGGGCGCGCGGCTGGAGGACCACCAGGTGCCGGAGCGGTGCGTCGTCCACGCCCGGCTCCCGCTCGGAGCCACCGGGAAAGTCGACAAGCGCGCGCTCGCCCGGCTCGTCGACGGCGGGGAGGGGTGATGACCGACCTGGCAACGCTGGCGGGGCGCTTCGGCACCCCCACCTACGTGTACGACCTCGCGGACCTGCGCCGCGCGGTGCGTGACCTGGGGGCGGTCCTGCCCGCACCGAGCCGGGTCTACTTCTCGGTCAAGGCGAACCCGCACCCCGACGTGTGCCGCACCGTCGCGGCCGCCGGCCTGCGGGCCGAGATCGCGTCGTCGGGCGAGATCGCCCCTGCGCTGGCCGGCGGTTTCGCCGCCGCCGACGTGCTGATGACCGGACCCGGCAAGACACCCGACGACGTCGACGCCGCCCTCGCCGCCGGGCTCACGCGGTTCTCCGTCGACTCCCCCGTCGACCTCGCCCTGGTCGGACGGCTGGCGCAGGAGCACGCCGTCGACGCGCAGTGCCTGCTGCGCGTCAACGCGGACGCGGCCGTGCCGGGCATGGGGCTCTCGATGACGGGCACGGCCTCCCCGTTCGGCGCGGACGCGTCGTGGGTGCTGGCCCAGCCGGAACGCTTCCGCGGCAGCGGCCGGGCGCGGATCCGCGGCCTACACCTCTACATGGGCACCAACATCACCGACGAGGAGGTGCTGGCGACGCAGTTCTCCACGAGCATCACCCTCGCGGCGCAGCTGAGATGTGCCCTCGACGTGCCGATGCAGGAGGTCGACCTGGGCGGTGGGTTCGGCATGCCCTACGCGCGGGCAGGGAGCCGTCCGGACTTCTCCGGTCTCGCGGCGCGTATCACCGGTGACCTCGACGCCCTGCTGCCGGGGTGGCGGCGCGCGGACCCGGAGGTGACGTTCGAGTCCGGCCGGCACCTCGCCGGTGGGTGCGGGACCCTGATCAGCCGAGTGGTCGACGTCAAGGTGTCGAAAGGCCGGACGTTCGTGGTACTCGACACCGGCATCCACCATCTGGGCGGCATGTCGGGGCTGCGGCGGGTGCCGCGCATCGTGCCCGACCTGATCACCCCGGACCGTCCGGGCGACCCGGTGCACGACTGCAGCGTGGTCGGGCCGCTGTGCACGCCGCTCGACACCTGGAGCAGTGGCGTGACGCTGCCGCCGCTGGAGCCGGGCGACGTCGTCGGCGTCCCGAACGTCGGCGCCTACGGCCTCACCGCCGGGCTGCTGGCGTTCCTGGGGCACCCGCCTGCGCTGGAGGTCGTGGTCGACGGGGCCGATGTGGTGTCGGTGTCCCGGCTCGACCTCGTGCGCTCATCGGTCGTCCTGCCCGTGTGACCCCCACCGACACCGTCCATCAACTCGAGGAGCCGAGCAGATGATCGACCCGTCGTTCCTGGACCTGCTGCGCAGCCACCTCCGCTACCTGGACCCCGAGGCCGCGCTGCCGCCGTCCGCGGACCTGCGAGCGCTGGGCCTCGACTCCATGGCAGCGGTCAACCTGCTGCTCGACATCGAGGACGAGTTCGCGGTCGTCCTGCCCGACAGCGCGCTGGTCGCCGCGACCTTCGGGAGCCCCGAGACGCTGTGGGCCGCTGTCGTCGAGGCCCGCGAGGGCGCGCAGACCAGCCCGCCCGGTTACCGGTGAACCTCCTCCCGAGCGGGGACCCGGCGCAGGAACGCGTCGACGAGCCCGGCCACGAGCTCCGCGCGGTCGTGCATGAGGTAGTGGTTGCCCTCCGGGACCTCGTGCCGGGTGAGACTGTCGAGCAGCTCCAGCACCGGTAGCTGCGCGGCGCTGGACACGATCGGATCGGCGGCGCCGGCGATCAGCAGCGTCGGGACGGCCCGTACCGCTCGCGCGTCGCCGGTCGGGTCGTGCGACCAGAAGTCGAGCAGCTGCCGGGCGTAGGTGGTCATCGCCTCCGCCGACGCGAACGGACAGCGGCGCTCCTCGTCGAGATCGGGGTGCGGCGCGGCGAGCGGCTCCTGGTCCGGGCCCGCACCGAAGGCCACCTTGGCGAGCATCGTCCGGATCCGCTCAGCGGCAGCCGGCCGGCGTTCCACCATCCGGCACAGCGCCTCGAGCTCCCGTTCGTAGTCGGTGTCGAGGCCCGCCGGCCGGCCGGGATGGCGCGTCGACGGGCTCAGCAGGGTCAGCGAGCGGATTCCGCCGGGGCGGCGCGCGGCGTGCGCCAGCACGACCTTCGCCCCGGTGCACCAGCCCAGCAGGTGCACCTCCCGCAGGCCCTGGGAGAAGAGGAGCTCGTCGAGGTCGGCGACGTGCTGGTCGATGCCGCACACCGACCCGTCCGGCCCGCGGGGCCGGCTGGCGCACACCAGCACCCGCCGTGGGGCCAGCAGCCCGGCCAGGCGCGTCCAGTAGCCGGGCCCCTGCCCCAGCGCGTTGACCACCACCAGCGGCGGCTCCCCCGTGTTGCCGTCCCAGCCCACCGCGACGGTGCCGATCCGGCGGGCCGGACGGGGCCGCGCGGCAGGGATCGCCGCGGCGGCCCGGTAGGACGCGATGGCCGCGCGGATGTCGGCGGCCCCCGCTGCGTCCGGCCCCGCTGCGTCCGGCCGGTGCTCCGGGACGCGGAACAAGCGCCCGACCGCGCCGGTGTGCTCGGCCAGTAGCTCGTCGGCCGTGTTCCGGGGGTCGCCCGCGGCCAGGTCGAGACCGAAGGCGGCGCCGAGCATCCGACAGAGCGTCTCCACCGGCACGCCGGCGGGTGCCGGCACAGCCGCTCCCGCAGTGCCGGCCACCAGGTGCCGGGCCGTGTCGCCGAGGGAGGCGACGGCGAGCTCGCTGCCGGGGGGCACCGGCAGCCGCAGGCCCGCTGGCTCGCAGCCGCGGGCGCGCAGCTCCTCGCCCACGTGCGCGAGCCCGTCGAGGATGTCGGTGAGGCCCGACACCGGGAACCGGCCGAGACGCCGGTTCGGCCCAAGCAGCGCGGGCAGCCGCTGTACCGTGCCCGCAGCCCCCGAGGCCGGCGCGCCGCGGGGCGCCGCCCGCAGCAGCACGGCGCCGGATGCGCACATCCGGACCGCCGCGGCGGCGGCCTCCGCGGCCACGGTGGAGGCGGCGTCGGCACCTGGCGTGCCGGCCGCGTCGACCACCCACACCACGGCGGGCCGCCCGGCGGCCGCGTCCAGCTCGGCCCCGATCGCGGCCGTCAGCTCGTCCGCCGTCGCCACGGCGACGAACCGGAACCGGTCGTCCGCGCACACCGGGCGGCGGACGGCCGCCGGGACGGGGATCACGCAGACGCCCGTGCCGGGCACGGCGGCGTGCTCAGCTGCGATCGCCAACGCGAGGTCGAGACCGGCGCCGGTGACCACCACCCGCCGCGGGGCGCGCCGGAGGTCGAAAGTCTCCGCCGTCACGCGCATGTGACTGGTACCTGGCCGGCCAGTACCTCGAAGTCCTCGCGCAGGACGGTGGGGTCGTCGTTGACCCTGAGGGTGCCTGCGTTGTCGATCAGGGACCGCGAGTCGACGACGTCGCCGACGCAGATGGCCCAGTCGATGGTAGAGGGACTGGTGATCACCGGGGCGTGACCGGCGACGACCGTGCCGTGTCCGACGGGGAGCAGCGTGGAGACCACGTTGTTGCACATCCGAGGCCCGAGGTCGTCCACCTCGGGGACGCCGAGCGTGAGCAGCAGGTTCGCGTCGACGAGGTTGATGGCGCTGTTGAGCTCGTGGAAGGGGACGCCGAGGCCGCCGGCTGCGATCTCCAGGAACCGGGGGACCGGGCGGCTGTCGCCGCCGGGCCAGGTGCGGCCGGCCCCGAGGGCCGCCCCGCCGCGGGCCACGACGTTCAGGATCACCGCTCCGCACCCATATCTTTGATCATGCTTCCCCCTCGGCGTAGTTGACGTTGATCCGATAGAGCAGGCGACTCTGGTGCACGTCAGGGGTGGGGCTGACGCCGACCCCCCGGTGCAGGGTGCTCATGTTGTCCCAGATCACCAGGTCGCCGGACCGGTAGCGATGGGTGTAGGCATCGAGCCCGTGCAGCAGCGCCTCCTCCAGCCGGTCCAGGGCCCGGGTGGACTCGCCCGGGCCGCAGCCGACCACCTCCATCGCGGAGCCGGAGGTGGCGAACAGGCCGGGCCGGCTGGTGACGGGGTGCCGTTCCACGAGGTGGTGCCGGGTGGGCGGGAGAGCGTCGTGCTGAACGGCCGAGAGCCGCTGGGTCGCGGCGGTGGCGTCGGTCAGCGCGTGCCGGTTTCCGAAGCGGTGGTCGACCTCGACGTACAAGGCGTCGTCGGGGGTCGCACAGCCCAGCAGGCCGAGCACGTCCCGGTCGATGCTGATCAGGTGCCAGCCCCGCACCAGGTCGAGGAAGGTCGTGCCCCCCGAGCGCGGCGCGGCCTGGACCGCGTAGAGGGCGGTGGCGATACCCAAAGTGGGCAGGTACGACATGTCGCTGTGCCAGTAGGAGCCGCCGTCGAGCACGCCGTACGGGGTACCGTCCGGCCCCACGTGGTCGGAGATCTTCAGGATGGCGGGGAATCCCTCGACGGTGAGGTTCTGCAGGACGTGCGGCACAGGCGTGCCGAGCGACTCCATGAACCTCAGGTACTCCCCCGGGTCGAGCCGTTGGTCGCGGACCACCAGCACCCGGTGCTCGAACAGCAGCGTCCGGATGCGGTCGATCTCCGCGGGCGTCGCCCGGCCGCAGTCGACGTCGACGATCTCGCCAACGAACCCGTCACTGCTCAGCGTGCTCGCCTTCACTTCACTCCCCGTCCCCAGGTGTCCGGTCCCCCGTGTCCGGTCCCCTGGTGTCCGGTCCGCTCCTGGCGCGAGAGCCGGCGGCACGCCGTCGCCAGGTCGTCCTCGCTCACGGCGAAGGAGAACCGCAGCCACGGTGGCCCCGGCGCGGCGAAGAAGCTCTCCAGCGGCAGCGGGACGACTCCCAGGGCCGGCGCGAGCGCGAGCGCGTAGTCGGTGCCGGTGCGCCAGGACCCGCCGTCGGGCGGCCGGGCCATCACGAAGTGGCCGCCGGCGGGGGTGAGGGTGCGCAGCCCCGCCGCCGTCAACGCGGTGAGCAGCGCGTCCCGTTTGCGCCGGTAGCGGTCCCGGACCTGCGCCACCACGTCCGGGGTGACCTGCTCGATGACCCGGACCGCCGCCTGTTGCACGAGATCGGGCGTGCAGTTCGACAGGTGCATGTGAACGCTCTCGGCGACCGGGCCGAGTTCCTGCGGGGCGAGCAGCCAGCCCAACCGGATCCCGGTAGCGGCGAACGACTTCGACGCCGATCCGGCGATCGCGGCCCGACCGGTTGCCAGGAGTGCCGCGTACGGCGCAGGGGACGGTCCGTAGCGGAAGTCGCGGTAAGCGTCGTCGAGGAGCAGGAAGCAGCCGGTGTCGGCGACAAGTCTGCGCAGGTCCGCCCAGTCGCGGCCGTGCAGGACGAGGCCCGACGGGTTGTGCGGGGTGTTGAGCAGCAGCACCGCCCGCTCCCCGAACGGCGCCAGCGTCGCGCGCAGGCCGTCGAGATCCAGCCGGGGGGTGGGACCCGACAGGTCGATCGCGACGCCGCGGTGATCCAGTCCGGCGATGCGCGCCAGCCCCGGGTAGTAGGAGTAGAACGGTTCGAGCCACACCACCGTGCGGTGCCCGGTGCGGGCCAGTCCGCTCAGCGCGGCCGCGAGCGACTCGGTGCATCCGGAGGTGACGATGATCCGGTCCGGATCGGCGTCGTAGATCCCGCCGATCGCGCCGCGCAGGGCGGGCGTGCCCCTGGTCGGGGTGTACTGGAAGTGGGCGGTGGGCAACGCCGCGGCGAGCGCCGCGCGCCAGGTGTCGTCGTGGACCGGTTCGGGCACACCCTGCGCGAGGTTGACCGCGCCCATCTCGAGCGCCAGCGCGGACATCGACTGGTAGATCCGGATGACGTCGGACGGCACGGCGGTGATCGCTGATGTCGTTGTGGTCACTCTGCTGACAGCCTCCCGCTCGGCGTCGACGGGCCGCCGGGACCTGGTCCCGGCGGTCCGTCGACCAGGCGTCAGTGCGCGTCGACCGTCTCCGGGACGGCGACGGTGGTCGCGATCCGGTTCAGGCCTATCCAGAACGCGTTGAGCGCGTCGAGCACCTCGGAGGCGCCGCGCAGGATCTCCGTGCGCGCGGTATCGCTGCGAGCGGCGGCCAGCGTGGCGTCCTGGATCCAGTCGACGTGGTTCGCCTCGATCAGGATGTGCAGGTAGAAGTACAGGTAGTCCTCGTGCTTCCAACCCGGGTAGAGCCGGAACCCCTCGTAGAGGTTGACGATCATCGGGAAGCCGAACTCCTCGATGACGTAGTGCGCACCGATCGCGCAGTTCGGCGACTCCTCGAGGAACAGTCGGCGGAGTGCAGCCACCAGCTCCTCGGTCTCCGGGGCGTGCTTCACGGTGCGGTAGTCGTCGAGCTCGACACCGATACCGGTCAGCGCCTTTTCGAACATCAAGAAGTGCGGATCGCCGTGCATGTCGCCCAGTTCGGAGACCACCGTCCGGGAGATCTTCATCCGGATGAGCTCATCGTCCACGCGGGGAGCCAAACCGGACAGGATCGCCGGGAACGTGCGAATGTAGAGGTAGTACTGCTGGAAGACCTCCTTCATGACCTCCGGCGGCAGCGGCGCCTTCTGCAAGGTCTTGTAGAACTGGTTCTCGTTGATCCCGGATTCCTGGATCATGTCCTTGATCCGGTTGACGGTCGCCATGCCGTCCGAGATGGTGTCCTGCATCTGTTGTTCCTCCGATTGAACGGTCTGCCGCTTGAAGATCGAACGACAGTCTGCGATTGGTGACGATCAGTAGGAAGGTCGGGAGCACCACGAACACGATCGACAGCAGGAGCAGCCGCCGCGACGGCCAGGCCGCCGACCGTCGCGCGGCTGATCCACCGGCCGGCCAGCAGGGTGGCGAGCAGGAAGCCCACGATGGCCACCGCGCCCTGGTAGACCGCCGATTCCACGGATGCCTCGATGCGCTGGAGCGCCATGAATATGAACAGCCAGCTGGCCAGCGTGAGCGCGTTGAGAAGCAGCAGCCCACCAGGATGGGCCCGGGCGAACCTGAACGCCGGCCCGAGGTGGTGTCCGGTCCACACCGTGAACACGATCTGGGCCAGCAGGAACGTCACGAACGTCAGGGCCGGGCCGCTGATGCCCGCGAACGAAGATGACGCCCAGATCGCCGAGATCACGGTGGCAACGAAGTAACCGACCAGTGCGACCATGGCAAGTCCGGATGTCTCGAACGATCTCCCATTCGACGTGAGCTGAGCGGACCACCGTCTCCGCGATGTCAAATGATCCTCCAGACCGCACCGAGTCCCGGGGGCGGATCTCCCCGCCCGACCGGCTCCGACACTTACCCTACGCGTCCCGAAAAGCGTCGGCAGGTAAAATGCACGTAACTCCAGATCACCGCGGCGTAACGTACCTCATATCGGTCGTAATCATTCCCACAACTCGTCCTCCGCATCGGCCGGCGATGCCGGCCCGAGGCAGGGCCCGAGGCGGCCGGGCGCCCCCGAATGGCTGGCGTTCCCGGATTGCCAGACCTTGATCGGTAACTGGTCAGGTCCCCAAGTTTTCGTCTAAACGTTTGTGGACACTCCGACCGTCGCTGAACTCGTGGCGCTGGTCGATGTCCTGCAACAAGAGATAACGCTGTTGCGGTTAGAGAACGAGCAACTGCGGGCAGAGAAAGAGCGACTGTGGTCACGGGTCACGGTCTTGGAGGCGCAGATAGGGACGACGTCGAAGAACTCGTGGAAGCCTCCATCATCTGTAACTGGATAGGTTCACGCTCGGGACGCTCTGTCATGCTTGCTCGGCGGTGATGGTCGAGG
>Ga0209591_10000247_pt1 | contig 70917 bp, 63 predicted proteins | sample MAT01_FD_187207 | JGI IMG/M metagenome (GOLD analysis project Ga0209591, IMG submission 187207) | Freshwater microbial communities from Lake Fryxell liftoff mats and glacier meltwater in Antarctica - MAT-01 (SPAdes) (version 2) | ecosystem: Environmental > Aquatic > Freshwater > Ice > Liftoff...
CGTCGGAGCCGTCGTGGGCGCGGTCGTCGGAGCCGTCGTCGGAGCCGTCGTGGGCGCGGTCGTCGGAGCCGTCGTCGGAGCCGTCGTGGGCGCGGTCGTCGGAGCCGTCGTCGGAGCCGTCGTGGGAGCCGTGGTCGGGGCTGTCGTCGGCGGCGTCGTGCTGCAGGTGGACCGGGTGATGCGGTTCGTGTCCAGGGTGACCGCGCCGTTCTGGGCCAACACCCGGCCGCTCACCGTCGCCTGCGTATTCAGACTGATGGAGGTGAGCGCGAGGATGTTGCCGACGAACGTGGTGCCGGTTCCCAGCGTCGCCGAGCTCCCCACCTTCCAGAACACGTTGCACGCCTGCGCCCCGCCTATCAGGGCGACCGTGCTGTTCGATCCAGTGATCAGGGTCGAATTCGCCTGGAAGATGAACACCGCATCGGACTTGCCCTCGGCGTCGAGGGTCACCGTGCCGGTCAGTCCGAGGGTGTCCGAGCTGTACACCCCCGGCGCCAGCGTCTGGCCACCCAGCTCGGTTGCCACCGCGGTCCGTGGCGTCCGGCCGGCAGCGTCGTTGTAGGCCGTCGTCAGATCCGACTTCGCCTGCAGCGCGACCGCGTTGGCGATCTGCTGGGTTCCGTTCAGGATCCCCGGTGGGAACCCGCTCACCGCCGTGCCGGGGCTCAGGCCCAGATCCCCGGTGACGACCGACGCGCCGGTGTTGGTGACCGTCGACCCGGCGAGCACTGCGAAGGAGTCGGCCGTTCCCAGATCCACCGGTGCCTGGACCGATTGGGCCGATGCCGCCGGCGCCACCACGGCGATACCGATGACGGCGATGCCGACAATTGTTGCCATGGCGGCGGCGAACCGGTGGCGTACGGGGAGCCCGACTCCGACGTCAGTTGGCGACATCGTCGCCTTGAACGACTGTGCGTGGGTCTTTCGCCTGGATGTCAATCCGGTTCAACCTCTGTTCCAGCGGACCATGGTATCCACCACACCGGGGCCCGCGGCGCGGGAGCCTCTTGCCGAGACTGCGGAGACGATAAGGCAGTCTCGCGATCCGTCGCAATACAGGCTGATGAAGATCTACAGTGGACACCAGCACTGCTCACTCATCGTGACGAGCAGAGACAGGTGTCAGAAAAATTCGTCGACTCGACGAACACTTCAGCGCTGCCTCCGCACCATTCGCGGGATGTCACTGTCCGCGCACGGCCGCAGTGGTCACATTATCGATTGGGTAGTACACGCGCAGGGAGGTCGGTCCGTGTCCACGCGTTGTCGCGCGGTACTTCTCATGCTCTGCGCCATGCCAGGCACGGTGCGGAGGGGACGCGAGCCGATCCAGCCCCCTCGGGCTAGGCGGGAGAAGGATCACTGCGTGTGGCGGGACACCCGACGGTGATCGGCGGCTGCCAGGGTCCGGCGCCGGTCCGGATCACAGTGGACAGCCTTAGTCACCTTCGACGGAGGACATCACTACCACCCACATGCGCCCCACACGCCACACAGGACGACATGTGGTCCATCAAATACCACCGAACGGCGTAGTCGCGGATGGGCGAGTCCGGCCAAGCTGTCGACGATCGGGTGCCCGCACCGGGAGTCGCCACCGGCATCGGGACCGGACACGTCGTCGTCGTTCATCCGACGTGTCCGGACCATCGGTCGTGCGGGCCACCGACGACCGGTACGGCCGTCACCGACCTGCTCCTCCGCATCGACGTCAGCCGAGGACACCGCACCCGCCGGGGGAGGCCGCTACGACGCCGTCATCCGGCCCCGGAGGCGATCGCATTACGCAACACCACGACGACGTCGGCCAGATCGTCCAGCGTCGCGTCCGGTACTCCCTCATCCACCAGTACGTCGAACAGAGCGGCGGTGGCCGCGACGTACACGATTCCGGTGATCGGCTCTTCGTGGGCATTACGGACAGGACTGTGGGCAGACCGCATGACCCGCAGGGTGCCGACCGAGATCCCGTCACCCGTCAACAGTACGAGAGTCGCGATGAAGTGGCGCTGCACCTGGAGCAGATCACCATCGGTGAAATAGCTCAGAATTGCCGGATCGGCCGCAGCCCGCTCGTTGAATGCGGAGGCGACACGAGGCCACAGCAGATCATGGCCAGAGAAGTGGAGCAACCAGTCACGTAGTGTCACCTCACCCACCGACGTATCGACCATCGGCGGCTCGGACAGGAGGTGGCCGGCACGGAGGCCCGAGTACCGGTCCGCAGTCGTCCCCGCAGCTTGCCGCGGTGCATCGATGACGTCCGAATCGCCGACCTCACCAGGAGGTCCGCCGCGCCGCCCCCACGCGAACACTCCGACACCGAGGGCGAACAGCAGTACTGCGACAACCAGTAGTGCTGCGGTCGGTATGACGCAACGTTACCTGACCGTCAATCGGGGTCGAGATGACGGCACTTCCATCGAAGATCACGCAGAAACCGCGGGCCAAATTGTTCCGGGCATGCCGTGGCGGCGGATCTGTTGTAGGTCGGTGTTGCGTATTGCGGTGGTGGTGCGACCCGGAAACCGTGGGCCGCACCACTCGTCCTGCGTCAGCTGGTCCAGTTGACGACGATGGCGGACTTGTCCCATTCGTCGCCGCAGCCGAGGGTTGCCGACACCGAATCAGCTCGACGTGCGGCCAGGCTCACGAGTACGCATCGGTCACCTGCCGATGCCCGCGAACGTGACCGAGATCCGAAGCGACGTACGACAGCGGGCCGACCACGGTCGGCGCGTCGGGCGTGGCCTTCACGCATCCGGGCCATAGAGCGCGGCGATGTCTGTGGAGTCGGCCCATCGGCTGTAGGTGGGCCCCTGTGGCCAGCCCTCGGGCAGGTCCTGCCACTCCTCCTGGCGTCCGTACGGCAACAGATCGATCAACCCGAAGCTGTGGCCGAGCTGCTCGGTGCCACGGCCGTCGGTGTGCCAGGTGCGATAGACGGTGTCGCCGTCGCGGAGGAACACGTTGACGGCGAAGCCGCCACCGGGCGGCGCTCCGACATCGGTGCCGAATGCACTGTTCGCCGTCGAGTACCAGGTCATGGTGTTCCCGACCAGCCGCTTGTACGCAAGTGCCTCGTCGATCGGACCTTGGGTGACGATGATGAACCGGGCGTCGAAGTTGCTCAGGACGTCCAACCGGGTGAACTGCGAGGTGAACCCGGTGCAGCCCGGGCACTGCCACTGCTCGCCGGGGAACCACATGTGGTTGTAGACGATCAACTGTGTTGCCGCGCCGAAGATGTCCGCCAGCCGAACCGACCCCTCCTCGGCCTCGAGAATGTAGTCGGGCATCTTGACCATCGGCATGCGGCGGCGCTGCGCAGCGATCGCGTCGAGTTCTCGGGTCGCGGCCTTCTCCCGGACGCGCAGCGTGTCGAGTTCACGCCGCCAGGTGTCCGCGTCGACGACCGGTGGTAGTGCGTTGGTGGCCATGAGCTCCCTCACTGATCACGTCATGCTCACGTATCGCGGTATGCAACTGAGACCTGACCAAGACGACGTACTCATCGGTGGGCAGCCAGGCGTGGGACGCGACTACCTCACGCCGTCCCCATGAGATGCGCCGGAGGCCGCCAGCACACAGAACTCATTGCCCGAGGGATCCTCGAACACGAGCCAGGGAAACTCACCGAGCCCGCTGAGCGGTCTGGCGCCCATCTCGACGAGGCGCTCGGTCACGTCGCCTTCTCCGCCCTCGCGGCGTACGTCGAGATGAAGCCGGTTCTTCCCCCGGTTCGGCTCTGGTTCGGGCCAGAATTCGAGCAGCGGTCCGAGACCGGAGGGGTGGCGCAGTGACGCCGCACCGGTCATCCCCACACCACGGGATCCAGCCGGTGACCGACGCCCAGAACCCGGCGTCCCGGTCGCGGTCCGCGCTGTCCATCGGCAGCGCCGCGATCGGTCCAGTCCCCTGGTAGACGTCGCGCTCCTCCATCACGCAGAACGCGTTGCCTTCCGGGTCTGCGAGGACCACCCACGGCACCTCGCCCCGGCCGATGTCGGCATGCACGGCCCCCAGGCCCAGCAGGCGCTCAACCGCCTCCCGCTGTCGCGCACCGCCCCTGAGGTCGAGGTGAAGGCGCGCCGGCGAGGTGGACGGCACCGCGACCCGCTGGAAGCACAGATCGAGGAAGACGTCCTCGGCCAGGGTCATCCGGGGCTCGAAACCGTCGGGCTCATCCGTGATCGGCTCGGCATCGAGCGCGACCGCCCAGAACCGACCGAGTCGGTGAGGGTCACGAGCATCCCACACCAGGTTCTCGAGCCGCATCGCCGAAGCCTCGCAACGGGCACGGCACGACGCAAGATGCGGTACTCAGCTCCGGCCAGGGGCACGGCGGGACACTCACACGTCGAAGCGGAACTCGACCGCATCTCGCGGCCGATCGACGTCAGCCACCAAGGCGCCTGCCAGCGGTAGCCGGTCCCCCGACACGCATCTCAGCTCGCGGGCACCAGTAGCGTCAGGTCGGGCCGGCCCTGCGCCAGATCCTCGTCGAGGGTCGCCACCATCGAGCCCGTCCTGCTGGCGGCCAGGCTCACGAGGTAGGCATCGGTCACCTGTCGATGCCCGCGAACGTGGCCGAGACCAGCATCGACGTAGGACAGCGAATCGGTCCAGAAGTCACAACCCGGCATCGAGTGGATCGCCCTCAGCAGGCCCGTCGCGACGGAGGCACTCTCCCCGACGCGGACGAGGAACCGGATCAGCGCGCCCTCGACCACCGGACATACCGCGAAACGGCCGATCCCGGCCGCCCAGGACGATGCCCTCGTGTGGTGCTCGTGCTCGGCCACGGTGAGCGCAATCAGCACGTTGGCATCGAGAAGGTAGGTCGTCACTGCTCGTCCAACGCGGTCCCGACCTGCTCCGAGGTGACCCGACGACCGATGCTCAGGACGGGGAATCCGGACCGCTCGTCGGTACTGATCACGACCGGCTCATCGAGCTGGCTCAGGCCGCGAAGGGTCAACTCGGCGACCACCGCCGAGAGCGACTGTCCACGGAGCTTGGCAATCTCCTGGGCGCGTCGGTGCACAGCCGGAGGGAGATCAACGGTGGTGCGCATGCTTGCGTCGTACGCGCATCACCCACGATGCCCGCACTCGGAGCGCCACGATCCGGCGGCTGCGGTCCGGGCGGGGCAAGGATCTGCGCTTGCTGGCCGACCCTACCCGGCGCTGCCATAGCCTGATCCCGCCTGCCTACGACGACGCCCTCGCCCGGTGCTCGTGCTCGGCGACGGTGAGCACGGCTCGCCGAGCCGGCTCAGACCGCGAATGGTCAACTCGGCGACAACCGCGGAGCACCGTCAGGCGGACCGCAACGGAGTGATCGCATCCAACGCCGAACCGAGTCGGTCCCGCTCGACCTCCAGGTCGTAACGGGTCTGGAGATTCAGCCAGAAGCGGTCGGTGGTACCGAAGTACCGAGCCAACCGCAGGGCGGTGTCGGCGGTGATCCGCCTCTTGCCGTGCACGATCTCGTTGATCCGCCGCGGCGGCACACCGACGGCCACCGCCACATGGTGCTGGGTCACCTCGAGCGGCTCGATGAACTCCTCCATGAGCACCTCGCCCGGATGAATCGGTGCCAGAGTCGTCACGCGCATCGCCTCCCTCTAGTGATGATCGACGATCTCGACGTTCTCCGCCCCCGCGTCAGTCCAGACGAAGCACACTCTCCATTGCTGGTTGATGCGAATGCTGTGCTGCCTGGCCCGTTCGCCGCGCAGCGCCTCCAGTCGGTTGCCAGGCGGCACTCGGAGATCATCCAACACCTCCGCCGCGTCCAGCATCACCAGCTTCCGCAGCGCCACCCGCTCGATACGTGGATCGAGCTCCGGCGATCGCTGCCGCGACCAGAGGCGCCCGGTCGCGGCGTTGCCGAACGACCTGATCACCTGCACAGCATAACGTGTCGCGTTATGTCTTGGCGAGCGACCGGTCGCCCTCGTCAGTCGTCGAGTGCTGCGATGAGGAGGTCGCCGACCAGACGCATGTCGTCGAGCTCGAGGTCCCGGCCTTCGGGGACGGCCCGGATCTTCTTCAGCGATCGATCCGCCGTCTCGTGGAACCACCGTCGGGCGTGGAGCGAGGCGTCTGCGCGCAACTGCTGATCAGCGGCTTCGAGCTGGTCCCGCGAGGTGGGCCCGCAGCTGCGGTCGAGAGTGAGTCGCACGATGTCGAGAAGGTCCGTTCCCTCCTTGGCCGCTCCGCGATTCATGATCGACTGCAGCTTCATCGCGATGATCGGGCCCGGTTCAGCGACCGCGACCGTCAGCGGTGGCTGTTCCTCCACCCTGAGCGACAAGCCGGTAGCCGTCGACGCCCCCCACGCGTGGGACTGGACATGGAGACGGTCGGTCGGATCGTCGGGAAGGTCGTCGACATCTACGTCTGTCACCTGCAGGACGTCGACCTGCACGTCGCCGAACGGGGTACGGACGAGTGCGCCTGAAGGGCCGCTCGGCGTCGCACCGGCCGACACGAGCAGTTCGAGCTGCGAGTCTTCGTCGACAGCTCGCCGGTCCACCATGTCGAGATCGGTCGTCACCCGGTACGGAGCGGGCAACCGGCACATGACCGCGAGCCCGCCGATGAGCACGACCGCACGTCCCGTCTGCTCGGCAACCACGGGTATCGCACTGACGAGCCGGGTCATCGACCTCCCGCCGAGGACCACGACCCGCGGTTCACCACACACGGTGCCAAGGCTTCCTCGGCGTCCAGCCGTCGAGGATCTCGCGACCACGACCCGGATCCTGGGCAAGATCGAGTGCGACGAACAGCGGGTTCGCCAGCGGCCAATGCTCGTTCACCCATGCCGTGGCGTCGACTCGACGAGTGCACACCGATGACACCGGGGCCAGACGCACGCGACCGGCTCGTGACGACGGTGTGGCGGCGGGCCCAAGTACCTGAACCGCGCGGCGCATCGTGCTCTGGTCGAGGACATAGAAGTCGCGCGGATGGTCAGCTCGCATCCCGACAGGTGCGCCGTAAACCGCAGCCGCGACCGTGTCGGTCAGCGCCCAGCCCGCCGTGGACTCGACATCATCGAGTCCTAGGTGCAGCGCGGCGTTGTCGCGAGCCGGGCCGGGGATCGGAAGGCTGGCCAGGTCTCGGCTCTCAGGCTTCCAGTGCCCGGCCAGCTCCCAGAAGAGCCCGGGCACGGCAGGCCTGCGCTCCGCGTCGACGAGACCCGCCGCGCGCAAGGCCCGGAGCGCCTCGGAGATCGAGCTGGGCGCTCGGGACAGCGCTGCCGCAGCGCCACGGACGCCGATCTGCTTTGCCGGATCGAGCAGCAGCAGCGCCGCGAGCTCGATGCCGACCAGCCCGACGAGTCCTGAACGATCCGGAACCGGCCCCAACAGCGCGGGAACCTCTGCGTCGACGAGCAACCCGGGCCCGACCAGCCTCAGGTGACCGCGCAGGTCCAACCAACCCAATCCCGCCCGGTTCAGGCGCTCCCGGGCCTCGGCCGTGATCCGATCCGCGACGATCACGCCCGCCGCATCGACCCTACCCGGACTCGACAACCGTCGGAGTTGATGCTCGATGCCGGCGGCACTTACCAGGGAAGCGGACTTGACCTCGAAATCAATCGTCGGCCCGTTCGGGACTGCGACGACGACGTCCCCTTCGTCTGCAGTCGCCCCGACGCGCGCCTCGATTCCCAGAGCGGATGCAGCGACCACAAGCGCTTCCGCTGCGTCCTGCCCGTGTCGACGACCAAGCACAGGGCGATCGTGTCGCCTGTTCGCCGTTCGGTCAATACCGAACGGCGAACACCGCAACCCTGCCGCGGGCGCACCGAGCTGCACTCCCGGCTGCCGAGCGTCTCACGACAGCTCACCGCAGCGCCATGACCTGCAGAAACGAACTCCACTCAGGCGTTGAACCGGAACTTGACCGCGTTTCGGCGCCGATCGCCATGAGCGGACGGCGCCTCCGGCAGCCCAGCGGTCACCCCTCGGCGCCTGGCGCGACAACCGGGAGGGAGCAGGCACGAGCAGCCTCGGCGAGCCGCTTGTCGTAGGTGACGAACGCGGAGACGTCCTTCCCCGAGGCGACGAGCTGATCGGCAGTGGCCAGATGGATGGCATCGAGCGAACGCAACAGCGGGTCGACATAGGCGGCAGCGGTAGCGCGGATCGACGCGTCCACCTCGATACGGTCGATCCGAGCCAACGTGGCGGCCACCGCTCCCAGCACCCCGGGTTCGCTGCGCCGCAACGCGCGCGGTACCTCGACGTCCACGAGCACCGAGGCGACCAGGCGCTGGCCTGCGTGCTCGTTCAACCAGGCCACCAACGCGCGGGTCTCGCCCTCCTCCCGGATCAGCTTGACCAGCGCCGCCGAGTCCAGGTAGATCACCAACGCTCCTCGTCGCGCAGATCCCGCAGCAACTGACCGGCCTCGGAGCCCGGCGCGGCCCGGTGGGCGGGCATCGGGATCGGCCCGGCGACGGTGGCCGGAACCACCCTGCCCTGGGCGGCCCAGTCGTCGAGCTCACCCACACCAGCGGGCACGATGCGGCCGATCACGCGGCCGTGGCGGGTGATCTCCACCGTCTCACCGCTCTCGACCCGAGCCAGCACGCCCGCCGTGTCCTGGTTCAGCTCACGCACCGGCACCTGACCCACGCCGGCGAGTGTACTACATATGTAGAACACGCTGACCAGACCCCGTCCGGTCAGACGTTGAACCGGAACTTGACCCCGCCATGGTCAAATATCTTTGCACCGCGGCGAGTCTGCCGCTGTGCCCTGTGCAGACGAAGTCGAACCAGGCGAGCGACTGCGGCATCTTGAAGAAGATCGGCTCGGCATGCGTCACAGTTCCGGACCCAGCGCTCGCGCGGGCGCGGCCAGTACTGCTGCCGGCTGCGCTCTCCCACGAGAGCGATCGCCCGGTGCCCGCCGACGTGGTTCAGTCGGTGGAATCCTCGTCGGCGAGGAGATCGAGGAGTTCGTCCGGGGTCAGCGAACTCAGTTCGACCGGCCGTCGCCGGGCGAGCAGCCGGACGGCGACGTGGCGTGCTTCCAGCCTCCGCGCGCGCTCGATCAGCTCCTCGGCCCGCCGCCGCTTGCGAATGCGGTCGGCCAGGTCGAAAGCGGCGACCGCGACCGATGGGAGCGACAGCACGAGGGCTGACACCGCGATCGGGTCGACGACCTTGTCTCCGGGACGTACCGACTTGGTCGCGCCGAGCCCATCGTCGGGGGCTTCCGTCAGCTCGTGACCCCAGGTCTGAGCCAGCGCTTCGAGGTCACGTCTCGCCGTGTCGACGTTCTTGTCGATGGCGCTCTCCAACTGGATGATCACTTCGACTCGTCCTCCGTCAATTGGCTCATCAGGTCGTCAATCTGTTTCGCCATGTCGACCTGGCCGATCTTGGCGGCTGCAGCCGAACTCGCGGCCAGCACCTCACGGGCCTCCTCGGTCTGGCCGGCTGCGATCAGCAGCTGCCCCAGCGTGCTGCCCACGATGGCGATGCCGTCGGGCCGACGTAGGTGAAACATGATCTGGAACGACTCGGCCACACGGGGGAAGGCCGACTGGTAGTCCTGTCGTGCCATGTCGATCTGGGCCAGATCCCAGTTCGCCGCACCGATTCCGTCGAGGTCGCCCAGTTGCTTTTTCGCCTCTAGCCGCTTGCTCTGCAGAGTCGCTGCTTCGTCGTAGTCGCCGCGCTGGAACAGGATGTCGGCGATCTGGCCCCACGTGACCGCGGCGGACCGGGTGTCCCCGAGACGGTCGTAGACCGGAAGTTGGACCTCCCGGCGGATGCGGAGAGCTTCGTCGTACTCACCACGCTGGAACAGGATGTCGGCGAGGCCACCCATAGCCGTAGCCGCTTCCCCCTCTGATCCGGCGGCCGTGAACAGCTCGTGGATACGTCGGAACATCTGCTCGGCCTGCTGATGCTCGCCGAGCATGTGGAGACGACGTGCGCGGTCGACGAGGACGCGGGCTTGGTCGAGTGGGTCGTCGGGCGATGCGCCCGCCTCGATCTGCCGCGCGGCACGCTCCAGCAAAGCCCCGCCTCGATCGCCGTCGCCGCTGGTAAGAGCGGCATCGGCGGTGGTACGCAGTACGTCGAGTGGGATGGGCATGTCGTGCCGGTCGAGTAGAGCGATCGAGTCCTGGCCCAGTCGAGACGCGGCGGCCGCTGGCCCGCTCCGGAGCTGTCTCACGGCACTGGCGGCGCAGACAACGGTGACGTTCGCGTTGTCGGCGCGCAAAGCCAGCCGAGTCAACTGCAGGTTCAGTTCGCCAGTACGTCCGGACTGGGGCGTCGCGTCGCCCCACGCGCCGAACAACGTCTCCACCCCCACTGTGGCAATCGCCGTCTGCTCCTCGGTGGTGAGTGGCTCGACCCGCCCGGCAGCCAAGGGGTTGGCGGCCAACGCGAGCCGGGTCGGGTCGTGCCCGTCCTGGTAGGGGTCGAGCAGACCGAGCCCTCGCAGGCGGGAGGGCGACCCGCCGAGCTCGGCGGCCAGTATGTCGATCACCGAGATGGGAACCGGAAGGTCGAACAACGTGGTCGCACGGAACAGGCTGCGGTGGGCCGGGCCAGCATCTTCCAAGAGAGCGTCGAGAGCCAGGTTCTCCAAGAGTTCGCGTACCTCTCCGTTAGACGGGAGATCGCCGTGCCGGAGGTAGGTCTCCATGCCGGCCACCGCAGATTCCGCGCGGTCCAGCGGCACCTGCTCGCCGTAGACCAACCGCAGCACGATCAGATCCTGCAGGCCCGGGTTGCCCCGGCTCACCGCGAGCGCCCTCGTCGCCAGCTCGGCTCGCTCCGCCTGCCGGTCGGCCGGGGTCAATGCCTGCTGGCGGCGCTGGAGCTTGCGTTGCGCCACTGGGGACAGCGGTCGAAGCTGAACCGGCGCCAGCCGGGACTCCAGTCCGTCGAGAACGAAGGTGAACCGGCTGGTGAGGAGCAGTCGGCTGTCGGTCTCGGCCGGGTCGAACGCATGCAGCACCGCGGCCAGCACTGAGGCGCGCGCGGGTGCCAGGCGGTGCGGACCGGCCGGGTCGGGCACCAGGATCTGCTCCAGATCGTCGATGATCAGCAGGAGCGGGCGCTGCTGGTCACCGGCCTGTGCGCAGGGACCGTTCAGCAGGTCGAGCAACACCTCCCCGATCGCGTCAGGTCGCTTGCGCACATCTGGCAACCGCTTGTTGAGCAGCTCGCGGGCTTGCGAATCGGTCCGCACGGCGATGACGATTGCGTCGAGGATGCCCATCGCCGAGTAGTCGCCGAACACCACCGCCACCGCTCTGTCGGGGCATCGGTCGGCGATCCGAGCTGCCAGGCTCGACTTGCCCAGCCGGCCCTGCCCGTGCAGCAGCACTCCGGCGCGGTCGCCCGACCGCAGTGCCCGCAGCGCCTGTTGCAGTTCCGGGCGACGACCGACGAACATCTCGGCTGCGGCCACCGGCACGTCGGGTTTGTTACCGAGGAAGGTCTTCGTGCCGTGAGTGGCCGGCACCAGCGACCGCTTGCGCGTGCCCGCGACGAGCGTCCCGCCGCCCGCCGGCCCCAACCACAGCCGAGCAAGATGCCAGTCGGCTTGGACCACCGGGTCATCGGACTTCATCAGTTCCCGGCGAGCGTCACCCACCGCCACCGCCAGATCCGCACGTTTGGCCAGCCGCTCGTACAACTGCTCGGCGAACAGCGTGGCGGCGCGGTCGTCGACGGACCCATCCCATCCGAGCACCGCCGGCACGCCTGCGGACACCAGCGCCGTTGCCAGTGAGTGGGCCACGAAGTCGTTGCCCTCCACCGACTCGGAGGTTCCCCGTCGCCCCTCGCCCGGCGGTAGATGGCCGGTGGCGTCGGTTCCCGTGGCGGTGAGGCAGGCCGAGACGAACAGCAGCCGGGGCGCGACAGTGAGCAGATCCATGAGTTCACCGGCTGCCGTTGGGCGGCCTGCGCCCAGCTCGTCCTCCATCAGAAGCACCGGAACCCCGGGCCCTCCGGGGCGGGTCGGCCGGTTGTTCAGCCCGTGGCAGGAAAGGTGCACCACCGGCATCCCGCCCACGTCGGCGAGCCGTTTGCCCAGCTGCTCGGGGTCACCGGTGTCGTCAACCATTAGATCGAGCCGGGTGTCCCCGACCGCGGTGAGTATCGCCGCTTCCTCGGCCTCGAAGTCCAGCTCGTGCTGCCCCCGGGGCGAGGAGGCCATGAACGCCAGGCCCAGCCGGAAGCCGTCGGGCGTCGGGCGCTGCTCAGCTGTACCCAGCCTTCGAACGATGCAGAACCGGGTCAGCTCGTCTGCGGCCAGGAAACTTCCGGCCGGAGGGGCAAGGAGCTCGAACGGCGCCCGCAGCACCGCCCACGCCTGCGCCAACGGCCTACGCGGCCCTCGGATTTCGAACACCAGCGGCGAGGAGGCGCGCTCCAGGAGCTGGCTCAGCTGACCCTGGTCACCGTCCAACCAGCCGTACAGCTCCCGCCCCAAATCGATCAAGACCTCAGGCCCGGAGTGGGTCTGGACTGCACGCGCGTACCGCGCAGCCAAGTTCTTCAGCAGCGCGACATCCGTGAGATCGAAGAGGCGGCGTGAGCCGATCCGCTCTTCGCCGACCAACAACTCGAAACCGGTGTCGTTGACGAAAAGGCCGTTCACCAGCACCCCCTACGAGTCAGGCACCCGACGATCGTGCTGACCAACTCGGCCGGTCATCGGATGATCACTTCGAGTGAGTGAAGATACCATCGGCACGACTACTTGCAGCCAGAACGGTGCATCAGCTCAGGCCGCCAGCTCGACAACGGGGGAATCTAGCTGATCTTCTGCAGCCGGAAGGCAGGCCTCTACGCCTTGGATTTAGACATTGATCCGTGACGGAACTCGACCACATCCCCGTCGGCTTGAGGCATGGCTCGGGCGATCCGGTCCGGGGCCGGAGGCACAACATCATCCGACCAACCGCACCTCGTGGCTAGTTCGGCGAGGTCATACCTCGGGTCCGGTGATCAGGTCCATGATCGGTGAAGGCGGTGCGGTGCCTCGATCAACGCGAACTCCTGCCGCGCCTTCTCAGCGCTCTCGGTGGTGACGGCCGCACCGGACTCCATGCACCACCCCACCGCGTTCTCCAAGGTCATCCGACCCGTGGGCCGGTGCTGCTTGAGATCCGGCGGTAGATGCAGGTGCGGGCCGGTGACCCGGCTGCGTCCGGCCGGATGCCAGTGCATCCGCCACTGGTCTGTACCGTCCCGCCCACGCAACTTGTAGTGGTAACTCCGCGCTGTGACACGCAACGGATGGCCGTACTCGTTCTTCGCCGGATCCGCGTCGATCACTTCGAACTCCATCGAAGCGATGAACCAGCCGGCGGCACCGAGATCCATGCCATCGGCGCCGTTGAGCACCCACGAGTAGCGGACTCCCTTTCGGTAGCCACCCTTCGGACTCACCATGAGCCTGCCGACGCCATCAAGAATCCTCACGGCCTCGCGAAGCGGCGCGATGAACTCCTCGACAGCGTCACATGGCGTTCTCCCGGGCACGGCGACATTGTGCCCGGTCGGACTCCTTTACCTGACCAGCGACATGGCCGCGACCACTTCGGAGAGTCCGTCCAGGTCGTCCCGATCGGTGGACTGGTACTCACCTGCGTCCCACCGATCGAGGAACTCCGGCCCGTCGATGCCCAACTCGCGGCGGGTGATGCCATCGAAGACCTCAGCAGCGTCCTGCTCGCTCATCTCCCCGACCTCGACGTCATACGCAGTTCGGTTGATCACAGCCGTGCCCCCTCTCGACGGTGCTCGCGCGCTGGACTCCTACTGTCGCACGGCTCACCGACGACAGCAGCCGACGCCACCACATCAGCTACGCACCCATGTCGGTCAGCGCTGTCAAGCCGTCGACCACTCCGCGTCGCACCACCTTCACGCCGAGCTCCGAGACGTTGATCCGAACCGGAACTCGACCACGTCGCCGTCGCTCATGACGTAGTCCTTGCCCTCCATCCGGACCTTGCCGGCAGACTTGGCCGCGGCCATGGAACCGGCTTCGACGAGGTCGGCGAACGACACGATCTCCGCCTTGATGAACCCCCGCTCGAAGTCGGTGTGGATCACCCCGGCGGCCTGGGGGGCGGTGTCGCCCCGGTGGATCGTCCAGGCGCGGGCCTCCTTCGGCCCGGCGGTCAGGTAGGTCTGCAGGCCGAGCGTGGAGAATCCGGCGCGAGCCAGCGCGGCGAGGCCGGGCTCGTCCTGACCGATCGAGGCGAGCAGCTCGCCGGCGGACTCATCGTCCAGCTCCAGCAGCTCCGCCTCGACCTTGGCGTCGAGGAACACGGCCAGGGCCGGCGCGACGAGCTCGGTGAGCTCCTTGCGGCGGGCCTGGTCGGTGAGCACGGCCTCGTCGGCGTTGAAGACGTAGAGGAACGGCTTGGTCGTGAGCAGCGTCAGCTCACGCAACGGCTCCCGGTCGACGCCCGCGGCGAACAGTGTGGTGCCGGCGTTCAGGATCTCGACCGCGGCCTCCGCGGCCTGCAGGACCGGGCGGCGATCGGTCTGCATGCGTGCTTCCTTGGTCAGCCGCGGGACGGCCTTCTCCAGGGTCTGCAGATCGGCGAGGATCAGCTCGGTGGAGATCGTCTCGATGTCGGATGCGGGGTCGATGCGCCCGTCGACGTGCACGACGTCGGAGTCCTCGAACACCCGCACGACCTGGCAGATCGCGTCGGACTCGCGGATGTTGGCGAGGAACTTGTTGCCCAGCCCCGCCCCCTCCGAGGCGCCCCTCACGATCCCCGCGATGTCGACGAAAGACACCACCGCCGGCACGATCTTGGCCGAACCGAAGACCTTCGCGAGCGCGTCGAGGCGGGAGTCGGGTAGCGCGACCACCCCGACGTTGGGCTCGATCGTGGCGAACGGGTAGTTCGCAGCGAGCACGTCATTGTTGGTCAGCGCGTTGAACAGGGTCGACTTGCCGACGTTGGGCAGCCCGACGATGCCGAGGGTGAGGGACACGGGAATTCAGAGTAGTCGCGCCGCGTCCGGCGCCCTCGTCCCCGTCGGGGGGGCCGGATCGGGGGCATCCCCGATGGCGTCGGACCACGCCTGGCGACACCGTGAGCACAGTGACGATCCCCGGCCAGAGCCGCGGCGGCCCCCGCCGCGCGCCCGCCCACACATCTCACGCCCGCCGCCCGTGGCTGACACCGCTCCTCGACGCGGTCGTGGCGTCCGTCGCGACCGTGGCCGGCACCGATCGTCCTGACGGTCGCGGCGGGGGTGCTGACGGTCGGGAGCGGCACGCTGGTGGGGGTGGTCCTCCCCGGTTCGACCCTGCTCGTGGCGTTGGGGCTGTGGGCGCACCACGCACCGGGAGCGCTCCTCCCGGCGATCGTCGTCGCTGCCACGGCCACCGTCACCGGCGCGCATCTGGGCTGGTGGCGAGGCCGGGCGGGCAGGCGGGGCGTGCGGGGCGGCTCGTGGTCCGCGGACCGGGGGCCGCTCTCCACCGTGGCGCTGCTCGCGCTGGGCCACCGGGCGGCCGCCGCACGTCCGCTCACGGTGCTCGGGGTGGCCGGCTGGGCGCCGGTCGTCGCCGTCGTGCTGCTCGCCGGATGGCTGGCGCTACGGACCCGGGCGAAGTTCGTCGGCTCGGGCCGCGCCCCTCAGAAGGCTCGTCAGCCCCCGGACGTCGATCATGCGCGGCTCGTGACGCGCAACGGCTGCCCGACGGCGTGCAGGTGCCCGAGGACGTCGCCGTAGGACCGCAGCAGCCCGCACTGCCGGTAGGCGATGTCGTGCTCGCGGCAGAACGCCTCGACGATCGGCTGGGCGTGCCGCAGGTTCGGTCGGGGCATGCTGGGGAACAGGTGGTGCTCGATCTGGTAGTTCAGCCCGCCCAACGCGAAGTCCACCCCAGGGCCGCCACACACGTTCCGTGACGTGAGCACCTGCTTGCGGAGGAAGTCCAGCATGTGACCTTCGGTCAGCGTCAGCATGCCCTTGTGGTTGGGGGCGAACGAACAGCCCATGTAGACGCCCCACAGGCCCTGGTGAATCGCGATGAAGGCGATCGCCTTGCCCGGCGAGAGCACGAGGAACACCGCGGACAGGTAGGCGGCGAAGTGCACCACCAGCAGGGCCCCCTCCAGCCCCCGCGACTTCACCTTGTCACCCCACACCGCCTGGACGGCGGTCAGGTGCAGGCTCAGGCCTTCGAGCAGCAGCATCGGGAAGAACAGGTACGCCTGGTACTTCGCGGTCCAGCGCACGAAGCCGCGCTTCGCCCGCCCCTGGCCCTCGGTGAAGGCGAGCACCGAGATGTCGAGATCCGGGTCGTCGTCCTCGTGGTTGGGGTTGGCGTGGTGGCGGTTGTGGCTGCCCACCCACGAGCCGTAGCTCAGACCGACGAACCCGGCATGCAGGTACCCGACTGCGTCGTTGGCCCGGCGGCCACGGAAGATCTGCTTGTGGCCGGCGTCGTGGCCGGTGAAGGAGAGTTGCGTGCACGCCACGGCGAGGAACGCGGCGGTGATCAGCTGCCACCACGAGTCGCCCAGTGCCACGAACACGACCCACGTGCCGGCGAAGACGGCGACCGTGAGCCCCGACGCCACCGCGTAGTGGACGTAACGGCGCTGCATCAACCCGGCGTGCCGGATGCGGCGGGAGAGTTCGGCGAAATCGCTGCCGCGTGGAATGGTCCGACCAGAATCCGGTACGACCGTCGTCATCGCAGACCTCTCGATGGTCCTGGTTGCCTGGGGGGCTTGGTGAACCGACCGAGGTCTTGGGCTGCTCGCCGCGAGGGTAACCATTCCGCGGGCGGCTCGCAGGTCGGATGTCGGGCGTCGTGACGCCCGACACGGTCGCCGCCCGGCATCCGGCCAGGGCTCTTCGCACACCGCCCGAGCACCGCCGGCGGCCGTCCGGGAAGCTTCCCGGACGATGCCGACTCCGACAGGCGTGGACGACGATCCGGTCGCGCGGTTCGAGGCGTTGCTGAGCCCGGCGGGCCACGAGCTCCTCGCACTGCTGCGGGGGCGCGACGTCACCGGTGACGAGGCACTGCGCCTGGGCACGGACCTGCGCGGCCGCTACCCGGCCCAGCTCGTGGTCGACGCCCTCGGTCAGCAGCAGCTCCGCCACCACGCCACGGCCAAGTTCTCCCGGGCGCAGGACATGTTCTTCACCCGGCCGGGGCTCGAGCAGGCCTCGGCGGAGGCGGTCGCCGCGCACCGGGCCGTCCGGTTCGCGGGCGGCGGGGCCGTCGCGGACCTCTGCTGCGGAATCGGCGGCGATCTCGTCGCCCTCGCCCGCGGACGCGAGGTGCTCGCCGTCGACCGGGATCCGGTGCATCTGTGGATGGCACGGCAGAACGCGCAGGTCCACGGCGTCGCGGGCGGTGTCACGACCGTCGCCGCCGACGTGCGCGACGTCGACCTCGCCCGCGTCGACGCCGTGTTCGTCGATCCGGCTCGACGGTCGGGAACGCGCCGGATGCGCACCGGGGACAGCGAGCCGCCGCTGGACTGGTGCACGGGCCTCGTCGACCGCGTGGCCAGGGTCGGGATCAAGGCGGCTCCCGGCATCCCCCGCGACGCGCTGCCGCGGGGTTGGGAGCTGGAGTTCGTGGCCGTCCACCGCGACCTCAAGGAGGCGGTGGCCTGGTCGCCGGGCCTCGCGACCGCCACGACGAGGGCCACGATCCTCCCCGAGGGCCACACGCTGGTCATGCGGCGTGGCGACCCCGTCGAGGTCCACGGGCCCGGTGAGTTCCTGCTCGACCCCAACCCGGCGGTGACGCGCGCCGGTGTGGTCGAAGAGCTCGCGCGCGGGGTCGGGGCCTGGAAGATCGACGATCAGATCGCGTTCCTCTCGACCGACACCGCGGTCACCACGCCCTTCGCCCGCACGCTGCGCGTGATCGACTCGGCGCCGTGGGACCAGAAGCGGCTGCCCGAGCGGCTGCGCGCACTCGACATCGGTGCCGTCGACATCCGGCGTCGCGGGCTCGCGGGCGACGTCGACGCGCTGCACCGCCGGCTCAGGCTTTCGGGCTCGCGACGGGCGACGCTGGTCATGACCCGTGTCCGTGACGAGCCGTGGGGCCTCGTCTGCGTCGACCTGACGTCCGGGGAGACGGCTCGGGACGTGCCGTCGATGCCGTGACGGCCCGGGCGGTCGCGTCCGATTCCCGCCAGTACCCGCCGGTCCCCGGTGGCAGAGTCGGCACCGTGCTCGACCAGGACCGCTGCTACCGCGCCGTCGCCTCCCGCGACGCCCGCTTCGACGGACATTTCATCACCGCCGTGCGCACCACCGGCATCTACTGCCGCCCGTCGTGCCCGGCCACCACGCCGCGACGGGCCAACGTGGAGTTCCTGCCCACCGCGGGAGCCGCACAGCAGCGGGGGTACCGCGCCTGCCGGCGCTGCCTGCCCGACGCCGTACCCGGCTCACCGGACTGGAACACCCGTGCCGACCTCGCCGCCCGCGCGATGCGGCTGATCTCCGACGGCGTCGTCGAGCGCGACGGTGTCGCGGGTCTGGCCACACGGCTGGGCTACTCGCAGCGGCACCTGGGCCGGGTGCTCGCCACGGAGCTCGGCGCGGGGCCGCTCGCGCTGGCACGCGCCCACCGGGCGCACACCGCGCGCCTGCTCGTGGAGACCACCCCGCTCGGGATGGCCGACATCGCGTTCGCCGCCGGATTCGCGAGCGTCCGGCAGTTCAACGACACCGTGCGCGAGGTCTACGGAGTGCCGCCGACGACGTTGCGCGCCGAGTCCGGCCTGCGGCGCGGTGTGGCCCCGGCGGTCGCGGGCACGCTCGTGCTGCGCCTGCCCTACCGCCCACCGTTCGACGCAGCCGGGTTGCTCGCGTTCCTCGCCGCCCGCGCGCTGGACGGTGTCGAGTCGATCACCGACGGCGGCTACCGCCGGACGTTGCGGCTGCCGCACGGTGCGGCCACGGTCGCGCTCGCCCTCGCGAGCGCGGGGACCGGCGCACCGCGCGCACGCGGCGACGACCGCGGGAGCCACGTGACCGCCACCCTGCGGCTCGCCGACCCCCGCGACCTCGGCCCCGCCGTGGCCCGGCTGCGCCGCCTGCTCGATCTCGACGCCGACCCCGTCGCGATCGACGACCTGCTCGGAGCGGACCCCGCACTGGCCCCCCGGGTCGCCGCCGTGCCCGGCATCCGGCTGCCCGGCTCGGTCGACGGTGTCGAGACCGCGCTGCGAGCCGTGCTGGGACAGCAGGTGTCGGTGCCCGCGGCCCGGACGGCGGTCTCGCGGCTGGCCGCGGCGCTCGGCGACCGCGTGGCGCCCGCGACGGCCGGCACCGGCACCGACGTCCGCGCTCCCGACCTGCTGTTCCCCACGGCCGCGCAGATCGCCGCGGGCGGTGCCGAGGTCCTGACCGGGCCGATGCGGCGCACGGCGACCGTCCTCGCGCTGGCCGAGGCGCTCGCCGACGGGCGCCTCGTGCTCGACGCGGGGCGCGACCCCGTCGACCTGCGCGCGGCACTCGTCGCCATACCCGGCATCGGGCCGTGGACCGCGGGTTACCTCGCGATGCGTCTGCTCGGCGACCCCGACGAGCTGCTCGCCACCGACCTCGCGGTGCGCCGTGGCGCCGGCGTGCTCGGCCTGCCGTCCGACATGGACGGCCTCTCGGCCCGGGCCGAGAACTGGAAACCGTGGCGGTCCTACGCCGCCACCCATCTGTGGCGCATCGCCGCACGTCCGAGGAGCACGGGATGAGCTCAGGAGCGAACACCGCCGTCTGGTCCACACTGGACACCCCGATGGGGCCGTTCACCGCGGTCGTCCACGCCGACGGTGCCGTACTGGCGTCGGGCTGGACCGCCTCGGTGGACGAGTTGCTGCCGCAGGTCCACGTCGCCCTGCGGCCCACGGTCCTGGTTCCCGGCGACCTCGGCCCGGTGGCGGACGCGGTCACCCGCTACCACGGCGGGGACCTCTCGGTGATCGACGAGGTGGCCGTCCGTCAGCGGTCGGGCGAGTTCCTCGGGCACGCCTGGGACGTGCTGCGCTCCGTACCCGCGGGCGCGCCGGTCACCTACACGGAGTACGCCGCGAAAGCGGGGCGCCCGGCCGCGGTGCGCGCCGCGGCCTCGGCGTGCGCCCGCAACGCCGCGGCACTGTTCGTCCCGTGCCACCGGGTGCTCCGCTCGGACGGCACCATCGGTGGTTTCCGCTGGGGTGTGGACGTGAAGCGCGCGCTACTGACCCACGAGTCCGCCCGCTGACCGCGAGCGGGTCTCCCGACGGGCCGGGCGTCCCGCATCGGCTCGCACATGCGTTCGACCGTTCAGCGATCAGGGAACGCCGTCGAACCCCCGTTCGGCGCGCCTGCGGCGGTTCTGTCGGGGGTCGCGGGCACCCTGATCGCCGTGGACACCGCCGTTGTCTCCGTACTCCTCGTCGGCCTGGTCGTAGGCCTGGCGCTGGGTGCGGGCGCCACCTGGGCGCTCGTCACGGCTCGGGCGCGCACCACGGTCGCCGAGGCAGCCTGTGCCGCCGCGGACGCCTCCGCCATGTTGCGCGCCGACGCCGCCGGGGTCCGGGCCGAGCGGGCCGGGCTGCTGGAGCGGCTCTCCGCGCTCGATGAGGCCCACGACCGCGCGGTCGAGCAGCTCAGGGGCGCCGAGTCCGCAGCGGCGGGCACGGCGGCGACGCTGCGCACCGAGCGGGAGGCTGCGGCGCAGCGCGAGCAGCTGCTCACCCGCCGGGACGTCGAGCTCAAGCAGGCGTTCCAGGCACTGTCGGCAGACGCGCTGGTCCGCAACAACGAGCAGTTCGTCGCGCTCGCCGAGGGCCGGATCAAGGAGGCCACCGCCGCCCTGCACGCCAAGGCCGACGGCGACGCGGCCGCCCGTGCCACCGCGATCGGCCGGCTGCTCGACCCGATGGCGTCCACGCTGCAGCGCGTGGAGGGCCAGCTGCGCACCGTCGAGATGGACCGGGAGTCGGCGTACGCGGGGCTGCGTGAGCAGGTCACCGCGATGGCACTCGGTTCCGAGCAGCTCAGGGGTGAGACGAAACAGCTGGTCAACGCCCTGCGCGCACCGCAGGTCCGGGGCCGGTGGGGCGAGCTGCAGCTCGAGCGCATCGTGGAGCTCGCCGGCATGGTCGAGCACTGCGACTTCTCCACCCAGGTCACCGCCCGCGGCGAGGACGGCGGGGTGCGGCCCGACATGGTCGTGCACCTCGCGGGCGGCAAGCAGGTCGTCGTCGACGCCAAGGTCCCGTTCGCGGCGTACCTGGAGGCGGTCGAGAGCAACGATCCGGACGTCCACAAGGAGCGCCTCAGGGCCCACGCGCGCCAGCTCCGCCAGCACGTCGACGCACTCTCGGCCAAGGCCTACTGGGCGGCGTTCGAGCCCTCACCGGAGTTCGTGGTGCTGTTCGTGCCCGGAGACCCGTTCCTGGAAGCGGCGCTGCAGGCGGACCCGTCGCTGATGGAGCACGCGTTCGCCCACGACGTGGTGATCGCCACGCCCACCACCCTCATCGCCCTGCTGCGCACCGTCTCCTACAGCTGGCGACAGGAGGCGTTGGCCCGCAATGCCGCGGAGGTCCACCAGCTCGGCAAGGAGCTGCACGGCCGGCTGGCCACCATGGGCACGCACGTAGCCAAGCTCGGCCGCAGCCTCGACACGGCCGTCGACAGCTACAACCGCACCGTCTCGTCGCTGGAGTCGCGGGTGCTGGTCACCGCACGCAAGCTCACCGAGCTCCGGGTCGCCGACGAGGAGCTGGTCGCGCCGGCCCAGGTCGAACGCGCTCCGCGCACGATCTCCGCACCCGAGCTGGTGGCCTCGGCCGCCGACTCGCTGGTCGCGCTGCACGAGATCGGGCGCGACGGCGGGCGGGGCGACACCGGCCGGGCAGACACCGGGGACCACGCGAGAGCGAGCGTGACCGGATGAGCGGCGGCTCGGGAGGCGGTTGGCCGGTACCCGAACGGTCGATGATCGCCACCGTGCTGGGGGTGCCGCCGTTCGCCGCGGTCGGGCTGACCACGGCGTTGACCGCGCTCGGCGTACTCGTCGACCTCACCCGCATCGGCACCCTGGGACTGGTCTTCACGATCTGCTACGTCGGCGGCTGCGTGCTGGGTGTGACGTGGGTGCGTCGCAACGGGCTGTTCGGCCCGATGGTCGCACCCCCGCTCCTGCTCGCCGCCGCGATACCCGCGGTGGTGCTGCTCACCGGCACGTCGAAGCCGGGCGCGGGCATCGCGGACCGGCTGCTCGTGGTCGTCGCTCCGCTGATCAACGCGTTCCCGACGATGGCGGGGACCACGGCCCTCGTGCTGGCCCTGGGGGCCTTCCGTCTCGTGGTCCAGCGCCCGTCGCCGGTCAATCGGCCACCCGCGACTTCGCGCGGGAGCGCAGCTCGCGAGGCAGCGAGAACGTCAGGGTCTCCTCGGCGGTCATGACCTCCTCGACCGACTCCCAGCCACGCTGGGCCAGGTGGTCGAGCACGCCCCGCACCAGCACCTCCGGCACCGAGGCGCCGCTGGTGAGACCGACCGTCCGCACGCCGTCGAGCCAGGCATCGTCGATCTCGCGGGCGTAGTCGATGAGGTGCGACGCCCCGGCCCCGGCCTGCAGGGCCACCTCAACGAGCCGCACCGAGTTCGACGAGTTCCTGGAGCCCACCACCAGCACGAGGTCGCACTGCGCCGCCATCGCCTTGACGGCCACCTGGCGGTTCTGTGTCGCATAGCAGATGTCGTCACTCGGCGGGTCCTGCAACGCCGGGAAGCGCCCGCGCAGTGCGCGGACCGTCTGCATCGTCTCGTCGACGCTCAGGGTGGTCTGCGACAGCCAGATGACCTTGTCGGGGTCGCGCACGGTGACGCCCGCGACGTCCTCGGCGGTCTCGACCAGCTGGATGTGCGCCGGTGCCTCGCCCGCGGTGCCCTCGACCTCCTCGTGGCCGTGGTGGCCGATCAGGAGGATGTCGTAGTCCTCGCGGGCGAACCGCTTGGCCTCGTGGTGCACCTTGGTCACCAGCGGGCAGGTGGCGTCGATGGTGCGGAGCTCGCGCGCCTTCGCCTGCTCGTGCACGGCCGGCGAGACCCCGTGGGCGGAGAACACCACGAGCGCTCCGGGCGGCACCTCGTCGGTCTCGTCGACGAAGATCGCGCCGCGCTCGGTGAGCGTCTCCACCACGTGGACATTGTGGACGATCTGCTTGCGCACGTAGACCGGTGCGCCGTGCTGCTCGAGCGCCTTCTCGACGGCCTCGACCGCCCGGTCGACGCCGGCGCAGTAGCCACGCGGCTTGGCCAGCAGGACACGCTTACTGCTCGGAGCGGTCATGCCTCCATCCTACGGACGTCGCCGAGCCGACGCCCCGGCCTCGGCCTCGGTGGGTGGCGCGAAGTCCGAGACGTGGTCGGTCACCCATTCGCGGTAGGTCCGGGCCGGGTGGCCGGTGCTCCGCAGGAAGGTCCACTCGCATCCACTCGACTCGACGAGTGCCTCGACCGCCGACCGGACGCCCGCGGTCGGCACCTCCCGGCGGCCAGCAGGCCGGGGACGATGTTGCGACCCACCTTGCCGGTGGTGCCGGTGACCAGGATCGTCGGACGGGTGGCACGTTCGATCATCGAGTACTCCTCTGTCGGGGCGGACCCGGCCCTGCTGGCCCGGGGCCCGGTTGCGGGCGTGCCCCGACGCTCGTCCCTCGACCCAGGTTCATGTCAAGAATCCCGGGCGCCCCGACCTGCCATCGACCGCGGGACAGTGGAGACTGTGCCCATGAAGACCCCGCTGCCGGTGCGCATCGCCGCCGGGCTCGTCGCCGCCGCCGTCGAAAAGGCCCGGGAACTCCCCCGGCTCGTCGTGGAGTTCCCGGTCACGGCCGTGAGCCAGGCGCTGCAGGCCTCGATGCGCGTGCAGCAGCGGGTCACCGAGCTGGCCATCAAGGGGGATCGGATCCTCGGTGCGTTGCGCCCGGCGCACGAGAAGCCGAGCTGGGCCACGTTCGACGACGACGACGACGACGAGCCCCGCCGCAACGGCTCCAGCACGGTCACCGCGCTGCGCACCCAGACGGCGCGGCCCACACCGGCGCGGGTCGCCGAGCCCCACGTACCGATCGAGCCCGAGACGCCGATCGAGCCCCAGGTAGGTGCAGAGCCCCGACTGCCGATCGAGCCCGAGACGCCCGTGCGGACCGCCGTGGACGTCTCGGCCCGCACCACCGCGGCCGCCGTCAAGTCGCAGGACACCGGTCCGGCCGTCGACGGCGCGGCCGGCCCGAACGTCCTGCCCGGCTACCAGCACCTGACGATCCCGCAGCTGCGTGGCAAGCTCCGCCACCTCGACGTCACGGATCTGCGCGCGCTGCTGGAGTGGGAGACCGCCCGCGGCAACCGCCCGCCGTACGTCACGATGCTGGCCAACCGGATCACGACGGTCACCGAGAGTTGACCCGACCTGTCCCGACGGGTGTCACCACTCCCGAGCAGCCGTGGCCGGTGCGGACGGTCGCGCGCAAGATCGCCGAATGGGTGGACCGGCTCGGCGCCGTGTGGGTGGAGGGTCAGCTCGCGCAGGTCACCGCGCGTCCCGGCACCGGAACCGCGTTCCTCGTGCTGCGCGACCCCGCAGCCGACGTGTCGCTGCAGCTGACAGCCCCGGTCGGGCTCGTGCGCAACGGTGGTCCCGCAGTGGTCGAGGGCAACCGCGTGGTGGTGCACGGCAAGCCTTCGTTCTTCCTCGGGCGCGGCACGCTGAGCCTGCGCGTGGACGAGATCCGTGCCGTCGGCATCGGCGAGCTGCTCGCGCGCATCGAGCGGCTCCGCAAGCTGCTCGCGGCCGAGGGCCTGTTCGACGCCGCACGCAAGCGCCGTCCGCCGTTCCTGCCCGGCCGCATCGGGTTGATCACCGGGCGGGCGTCGGCGGCCGAGCACGACGTCGTGTCGAGCGCCACGGCTCGCTGGCCGTCCGTCCGGTTCCGCATCAACCACACCGCCACGCAGGGCGCGCTGGCCGTGCCCCAGATCGTGGAGGCGCTGGCCGCGCTCGACCGTGACCCCGAGGTGGACGTGATCGTGCTCGCCCGCGGCGGCGGCAGCGTCGAGGACCTGCTGCCGTTCTCCGACGAGACCCTGTGCCGGGCGGTCGCCGGCTGCCGGACCCCTGTGGTGTCGGCGATCGGGCACGAGCCCGACACCCCGCTCGTCGACCACGTCGCCGACCTCCGCTGCTCCACACCCACCGAGGCCGGCCGCCGGTTGGTGCCGGACCTGGCCGAGGAGTCCGCCCGCATCGCCGGGTTGCGGGACCGCGCCCGGCGCGCGCTCGGCGGCTGGGTGGACCGTGAGCAGCGGCTGCTCGTGGCACTGCGGGCGCGTCCGGTGCTGGCCGACCCGCTCCGCACCCTCGCCAACCACCATGCCGAGGTGCAGCGGCTGCGGGACGCGGGCCGCGCCTGCGTGCTGCGCGGACTCGACCGGCGCTCCGGCGATCTCGACCACGTCCGCGCCCGGCTCGCCACCCTGGGGCCGGCAGCCACGCTCGCCCGTGGATACGCGGTGGTGCAGCGGGTGCAGGACGGGGCCGACGTGCTCCCCGTCCTGCGGTCGGTCACCGAGGCCCACGACGGGACGCGGCTGCGGATCCGCGTCGCCGACGGCGCGCTGGCGGCCGTCGTCGGGACGCCCGCGGCGCCACGCAGGAGGAAGGCGAGGACGCCATGACGGAACCCCGGCAGACCGAAGCGCAGCAGACGGAACGGTCGGCGGTCGAGACCCTCGGCTACGAGCAGTCCCGCGACGAGCTCGCCGAGGTGGTCCGCGCGCTGGAGGCGGGTGGGCTGAGCCTGGACGCCTCGGTGGCCCTCTGGGAACGCGGCGAGGCACTGGCCCAGCGTTGCGAGACCCAGCTCAGGGGGGCCCGCGAGCGCGTGGAGCAGGTCCTCGACCCGTCGAGAACGGGACTCCCCTGAGCATCGGGGCCGTCGATCCCGAGCTGTTGATCAGTGCTGCCGTTCCCGATCGTCAGACGGGGGGCAGGAGAGCCGTGGCGGCCACCGTCCGGAAGTCGTCGTCCGTGCCGCTCCCGGTGATCAGCATGCGGGTCCCGGCCGCCAGCTCCGTCGTCCAGATCGGTTCGCGCCCGTCGTAGACCACCCAGGCCTGGCCGCCGACGTCCTCGACGCCCTTCGCGGTGACCGGCCGCGCTCCCGTCTCGACCGCCAGCAGGACCGGCTCGGTCGCGTCGCTCTGCAGCAGGCGCACGTAGCGGCCCCCCGGCGTGACGTATCCGGCGCGGACGGCGCGGGCCCCACCCTCGGCGACCCGGTCCTGGTCCACCGAGTTGGCGCGCCACGTGGGCGGCACGTCGGGGATCCGGATCCCGAACGGGACGGCCGGGGCCAGCGCGCGCAGCTCGGCGGGGGCGTCGACGACCGGCAGCCGGCTCGCGTCCACCGTCGGGCCGCCGGGGGCGAACGAGCACGCGCCCGACAACCCGGCCACGGTCAGGATCACGGCCACCAGCACCCCGATCGCCACGAGGATGTCGCGCATCGTCATCGCCCCGCGTGGCGGCTTCACCAGGGGCCGCGGGCCGCCGAGCGGCGGCGGACCGGGCGCATCAGGCGCGGGTCGTGACGCGGGAGGTGGCGCGGGTTCGGGCTCGGTCGGGGAACTCACGGCGTTCATCGTCTCAGGCTCGGCGCGCACCGCGACCCGTGGCGATCTGTCAGGATCGACGTCGAGCAGGAGGGAGCCGAGATGACCACGCCCGGCAGTTCGGACCAGCGCGGCGGCACGGAACGGCGCCGCGAGGCGCCCGACCGCAACCTCGCGATGGAACTCGTCCGCGTCACCGAGGCCGCGGCCATGGCGGCGGGCCGCTGGGTGGGGCGAGGGGACAAGAACGGCGGCGACGGGGCGGCGGTCGACGCGATGCGGCAGCTCATCGGCAGCGTCTCGATGCGCGGTGTGGTCGTGATCGGTGAGGGCGAGAAGGACGAGGCGCCCATGCTGTTCAACGGCGAGGAGGTCGGCAACGGCGAGGGCGCCTGGTGCGACGTCGCCGTCGACCCGATCGACGGCACCACGCTGATGGCCAAGGGCATGCCCAACGCCGTAGCGGTGCTCGCCGTGGCCGAGCGGGGCGCCATGTTCGACCCGTCGGCCGTGTTCTACATGGAGAAGCTCGCCGTCGGGCCGGAGGCGGCCGACGTCATCGACCTCACGGCGCCCGTGGCCGAGAACATCCGCCGGGTCGCCGCGGCCAAGCACCTCGACGTCACCGACGTCACGGTCTGCGTGCTGGACCGGCCGCGCCACGACACGCTCGTGGCCGAGATCCGGCGCACCGGCGCCCGCATCCACTTCCTCTCCGACGGCGACGTGGCCGGCGCCATCTCCGCGGCCCGCCCCAACACCGGCGTCGACATGCTCTACGGCATCGGCGGCACGCCGGAGGGCATCATCACCGCGGCGGCGATGAAGTGCATGGGCGGCGCGATGCAGGGCCGGCTGTGGCCCCACGACGACGACGAGCGGGCGGGGGCGATCGCCGCGGGTCACGACCTCGACCGCGTGCTCACCGCCGACGAGCTCGTCCGCGGTGACAACGTCTTCTTCTGCGCCACCGGGATCACCGACGGCGACCTGCTGCGCGGCGTGCATTACCGCGCAGGTGGCTGCGAGACGCAGTCGATCGTGATGCGGTCCAAGTCGGGCACCGTACGGATGATCGACGGCTACCACCGGTTGACCAAGCTGCGCGAGTACTCCTCGGTGGACTTCGACCTGTCCGACTCCCAGCTCACCGCCCTCGAGCACAACCCGCCGCTGCCCTGATCGAAACCAAGCCGGGTACGGGCGGGCAGGTTCAGTCACTGGAAACATGTGTCTCGACGAGTTCGGTGAACAACTCGGAGAGCTTCTTCAAGTCGTGAACTTGCGTTCGGCTCCCCAGCCGCGTGGCCCGGCACCCACCTCAGCCAAACGATCATCACACCCGGGAACGATCACATCGGATTGGGCGGTCTGCCTGAAGCTGCTCGACCAGTTCCGCGGCTGCCGCGCCGGCTCGGCGGACGGACCGAGCCGCTTCCTCAGCAGCCACCGCGATCTCCTCGTCGAGATCCTGGCACCGTCCGCGAACGGCCGACGAGATCGGTGCGACCGCCGCCGTCACCCGCCTCGCGGCCGGGACACCCTGCCGCTCCACCGCACGGGCCTGTGTCGACCTCTCGACCAACCAGGCGTGGCTGATCAAGAACGGCGTGGTGCAGACCGGGCCCGTCCGGATCGCCCACGGCCGCAAGGGCTACCGCACACCGACCGGCACGTTCCGGGTGAGCTTCCGCGACATCGACCACGTGAGCTCGATCTACGGCTCGCCGATGGCCTACTCGGTGTTCTCTAACGGCGGCATCGCCTTCCACCAGGGTGACCTGGGCGGCAAGTCGCACGGATGCATCCGGCTCTCCCGCGGGTCGGCGAAGACGTTCTACAACTCGTTGCGCCGGGGCGACGTCGTGCAGGTCGTGAGCTGAGGGGCGGCGGCGCGTCGCTGATGTGAGCGCTCTCGCGACCCCGACCGGTGCGCGCGGGCGGGCAGGCGAGAACACTGTGGACATGGCTACCGACGACGCGGCCGCATTCCGGACCGAGCACGACACGATGGGCGCCGTCGAGGTGCCCGTCGACGCGCTGTGGAGAGCTCAGACCCAGCGCGCCGTCGAGAACTTCCCGATCTCCGGGCGGGGCCTCGAGCCCTCGCAGATCCGGGCGCTAGGTCTCGTGAAGGGCGCCGCGGCGCGCGTCAACGGGCGGATCGGCGTGCTCGCCCCCGAGCTGGCCGCGGCGATCGCCACTGCGGCCGACGAGGTGGCTGCGGGCCTGCACGACGCACATTTCCCCGTCGATGTCTTCCAGACCGGTTCGGGAACCAGCTCCAACATGAATGCCAACGAGGTGATCGCCTCCATCGCGGCACGCGCCGGGGTGCAGGTGCACCCGAACGACCACGTCAACGCCTCGCAGTCCTCCAACGACGTGTTCCCGACGACCATCCACCTCGCCGCCAGCGAGGCGGTGGCCACCGACGTCGTCCCCGCGTGCGAACATCTGGCGGCCGCGCTGCGCCGCCGCGCCGCCGACTGGGCCGACGTCGTCAAGGCCGGGCGCACCCACCTGATGGACGCCGTGCCGATCACGCTCGGGCAGGAGGCCGGCGGCTGGGCGACCCAGGCCGAGTACGGCGCGGCCCGCTTGCGTGACGTCCTCCCGAGGCTGGGACAGCTCCCGATCGGTGGCACGGCCGTCGGGACGGGACTGAACGCGCCGCGAGGGTTCGGCGCCTACGTCGTCGAGGAGCTGCGCGCAGCCACCGGGCTCGACACGCTCACCGAGGCCGCGGACCACATGGAGGCGCAGGGTGCGCGCGACGGGCTCGTCGAGGCCTCCGGTGCGCTGCGCACCGTCGCCGTGAGCCTTTTCAAGATCGCGAACGACATCCGCTGGCTCGGGTCGGGGCCGCGCACGGGGCTCGCCGAGCTGCGCCTGCCCGACCTGCAGCCCGGCAGCTCGATCATGCCGGGCAAGGTCAACCCGGTGATCTGCGAGGCCACCATGATGGTGGCCGCCCAGGTGATCGGCAACGACGCGTGCGTCGGGTTCTCCGGCAGCCAGGGCAACCTCCAGCTCAACGTGATGATGCCGGTGATGGCACGCAACGTGCTGGAGTCGGCCCGGCTGCTCGCCGCCGCCGCCCGGCTCCTGGCCGACAAGGTCGTCGACGGCGCGGAGGCGGACGTGGAGCACGTCCGCGAGTACGCCGAGTCGTCACCCTCGGTGGTCACACCGCTCAACCGCTACCTGGGCTACGAGGAGGCGGCGTCGATCGCGAAGCAGTCCCTGAGGGACCGTCGCACGATCCGGCAGATCGTCCTCGAGCGCGGCCACGTGGCCGACGGAAAGCTCACCGAACAGCAGCTCGACGCGGCCCTCGACGTCCTGGCGATGGCCCGCGGTGGGCATACCGGGTGAACGTCACCCCTGCCGGTGCGGAGCGCGAGGTGTCGGTGCCCGCTGAGAGGATGCCGGTGTGCTTCTCGCCGAGGTCGTCGCCACGTCCGCCGCGGTCGGGGCCACCCGGTCCCGCACCGCGAAGGCCGCCGCGCTGGCTGCGCTCCTGCGGAGCGCCGCGCCCGAGGAGGTCGAGCCCGCCACCGCATGGCTGGCGGGTGAGCCGCGGCAGGGCCGCATCGGCACGGGCTGGCGCACGCTCTCGGCCGTCGAGACCCCGCCGGCCGCGGCCCCGACGCTGACGGTGCCCGGCGTCGACGCCGCTCTCGCCGCGCTGGCCGCCACCTCGGGTGCGGGTTCGACGCGGCGCCGGGCGGAGCTGCTCGGCGAGCTGTTCGGCGCGGCCACGGCCGAGGAGCAGGCGTTCCTCGTGCGGCTGCTGGGCGGGGAGCTGCGCCACGGCGCGCTCGAGGGCATCATGCTCGACGCCGTCGCCGCCGCCACGGAGGTCCCCCCGGCAGCGGTCCGGCGCGCGTTCATGCTGTCCGGCCGGCTCCCCGAGACGGCCACCACGGCGTTCACCGGCGGGATCGAGGCCCTCGAAGCCGTGAGGTTGGCTCTCGGGCGCCCGGTGCGCCCGATGCTCGCCTCCCCCGCCGACACGCTCGACGCCGCGCTCGCCGAGTTGGGCAGCGAGGTCAGCGTCGAGTTCAAGCTCGACGGCGCGCGCATCCAGGTGCACCGCGACGGCGACGAGGTGCACGTCTGGACACGTTCCCTGCGGGAGATCACCTCGGGCGTCCCCGAGCTGGTGGAGCTGGTCCGCGGCCTTCCCTGCCGGTCCGTGGTGCTCGACGGCGAGACGCTCGCCCTGCGCGACGACGGCCGCCCGCGCCCGTTCCAGGAGACGATGAGCAGGTTCGGGGCCGACCCTCCCACCGGGTCGCCCGCGAGCCCGGGCCTCCGCGCCGCCCTGCTGCGGCCGTACTTCTTCGACTGCCTGCACCTCGACGGCACCGATCTGCTCGATGCCCCGCTGGCGCGGCGGCTCGCTGCGCTCACGCAGGTGGCCGGTGCCCACCGCATGCCCGGGGTCGTGCGGCCGACCGCCGAGGCCGCGGCCGACGTCCTGGACCGCGGGCTGGTGGCAGGCCACGAGGGCGTCATGGTCAAGTCCCTCGACGCGCCGTACGCCGCGGGCCGGCGCGGCCGGGCGTGGCAGAAGGTCAAGCCGGTGCACACGCTCGACCTCGTGGTGCTCGGCGCCGAGTGGGGGTACGGGCGCCGCACCGGGAGCCTGTCCAACATCCACCTCGGCGCGCGCGACCCCGACGGCGGCGCACCGGTCATGGTGGGCAAGACGTTCAAGGGTATGACCGACGAGCTGCTGGCCTGGCAGACGGCCGCGTTCCCGCGCTACACCCGCGAGGAGCGGGGTCACGCCGTTCTCCTGCGGCCCGAGCTCGTCGTCGAGATCGAGCTGGACGGCGCGCAGCGCAGCACCCGCTACCCGGGCGGGGTGGCCCTGCGCTTCGCTCGCGTGCTGCGCTACCGCCCGGACAAGTCCCCGGCCGAGGCCGACACGATCCAGACGGTCCGCAGCCTCCTACGGGAGTAACGTCTTCTTACCGTGCGCTTCCTCGACGGCCAGCGGCCGCAGCACGACCTGACCTACGACGACGTGTTCCTCGTCCCGGCGCGATCCTCGGTCGCCTCCCGCTTCGACGTCGACCTCACCACCACGGACGGTTCGGGCGGCACCGTCCCGGTGATCGCGGCGAACATGACGGCCGTCGCCGGTCGCCGGATGGCGGAGACACTCGCCCGCCGCGGCGCCCTGACCGTCCTGCCGCAGGACGTCGCGCCGTCGGCGGTCGCCGGGATCGTCGAATGGATCAAGTCCCGCCACCCGGTGTGGGACACCCCGCTCGTGCTCACCGTCGGCGACGCGGTGGCCGACGCGTTGAACCTGCTGCCCAAGCGGGCGCACGGCGCCGTGGTCGTGGTCGACGACGACGGCCGACCGGTCGGCACGGTCGACGAGGCCACGTGCACGGGTGTCGACCGTTTCACCCGCCTCGCGGAGGTACTGGACCCCACGCCGGTGCTGCTCCCGCTGGACACCCCGCCGCGGGAGGTCTTCGAGGCCCTCGGCGGGCGCGGGGCCTCGCCCGGTCCGGGAGTGGCGCTGGGTCTGCACGCCGACGGCCGCCTCGCCGGGCTCCTCACCGCGCTCGGCGCCCTGCGTGCCGAGGTCTACTCACCCACGCTCGACGCCGTGGGCCGGCTGCGGACGGCCGCCGCGGTGGGCATCAACGGAGACCTCGCGGTGAACGCCAAGGCACTGCTCGACGCGGGGGTCGACGTGCTCGTCGTCGACACCGCCCACGGCCACCAGGACAGGATGCTCGACGCCGTGGCCGCCGTGCGCGGGGTCGTCCGCGATGCCGGCTCGGCCGTTCCCGTGGTGGCGGGCAACGTCGTCACCGCCGATGGCGTCCGCGACCTGGCGGCGGCGGGCGCGGACATCGTCAAGGTCGGCGTCGGACCGGGCGCGATGTGCACCACCCGGATGATGACCGGTGTCGGGCGCCCCCAGTTCTCGGCCGTCACCGAGTGCGCGGCCGCCGGGCGGGACCTCGGCGTCCGGGTCTGGGCCGACGGCGGGGTCCGCCATCCCCGGGACGTGGCGCTCGCGCTGGCCGCCGGGGCGTCCGCGGTGATGATCGGGTCCTGGCTCGCGGGCACCTACGAGTCCCCGGGCGACCTGCTGCGCGATGCGGCGGGAAGGGCCTACAAGGAGTCGTTCGGCATGGCGTCCAAGCGTGCGGTGAGCGCACGGACCCGCCGCGACGGCGGTTTCGACCGCGCCCGCAAGGGCCTGTTCGAGGAGGGCATCTCCAGCTCGAAGCAGCTGCTCGACCCCCAGCGTCCGGGCGTGGAGGACGTCCTGGACAGCATCTGCTCCGGCGTCCGCTCGGCCTGCACCTACACCGGCGCCCGCACGCTGGCCGAGCTCCACACGAGCGCGGTGATAGGAGTCCAGACGACGGCGGGATTCACCGAAGGCACCCCCCACGGCCGGTGACCCCTCCCCCGGGTTCAGGAAAGCCACGTTGCTGCCCTGTGCGGGCATGAAAGTGGCTTTCCTGAACTCGGTGGGGTGCCCCGGGAGGTTAAGCCGCGGGGCCTTCCAGCAGTTCCGTCACCAGGGCCGCTATCGGGCTTCGTTCGCTCCTCGTGAGGGTCACGTGGGCGAAGAGGGGGTGGCCCTTGAGCTTCTCGATCACCGCGGCCACGCCGTCGTGCCGACCGACCCGCAGGTTGTCGCGCTGGGCGACGTCGTGGGTGAGTACCACCCGCGACGCCGTGCCGAGCCGGGAGAGCACGGTCAGGAGCACGTTGCGCTCCAGCGACTGTGCCTCGTCCACGATCACGAAGCTGTCGTGCAGCGACCTGCCGCGGATGTGGGTGAGCGGGAGCACCTCCAGCAGTCCGCGGGCCACGACCTCGTTCATGACGGTCTCGCTGACCAGCGCGCCGAGTGTGTCGAAGACGGCCTGTGCCCAGGGCGCCATCTTCTCGTTCTCGCTGCCGGGCAGGTATCCGAGCTCCTGCCCGCCCACGGCGTAGAGCGGGCGGAACACGACGACCTTGCGGTGCTGCTGGCGTTCCAGGACCGCTTCGAGACCGGCGCACAGCGCGAGCGCCGACTTGCCGGTGCCGGCGCGGCCGCCCAGGGAGACGATGCCGACCTCCGGATCTGCCAGCAGGTCCAGCGCCACCCGCTGTTCGGCCGAACGCCCGTGCAACCCGAAGGCCTCGCGGTCCCCACGGACCAACCTGACGCGCTTGTCGGCCGTCACCCGCCCCAACGCCGCGGAGCCGCCGCCGAGCAGGCGAAGCCCGGTGTTGCACGGCAGGTCACGGGCCACGTCGTGGTCGATCGAGCCGTCCCGGAACAAGATGTCGACCTCGGAGGTGGTCACCTCGACGTCGGCCATGCCGGTCCAGCCCGACGGCACGACGTCGAGGGCGTGGTACTCGTCGGCGGGGAGCCCGACCGCCGCGGCCTTGACCCGCAGCGGCATGTCCTTGGTGACGAGCACGACACCGCCACGCCCCTCGGCCCTGCGCTCGGCCGCGAGGTTGAGCGCGCAGGCGAGGATGCGGCTGTCGTTCGAGTCAGTGCGGAAGCCCGCGGGGAGCACCTCCGGGTCGGTGTGGTTCAGCTCGACATGGAGCGTCCCGCCGGAGGTGCCGATCGGCACCGGTGCGTCGAGACGGCCGTGTTCGATGCGCAGCTCGTCCAGGGTGCGCAGCGCCGTGCGGGCGAACCAACCCAGCTCGGGGTGGTTCCGCTTGCCCTCGAGTTCGGAGATCACCACCAGTGGCAGAACGACTTCGTGCTCGTCGAACCTGGTCAGCGACCAGGGGTCGGAGAGCAGTACGGAGGTGTCGAGCACGTAGCAGCGTGTGGGTCCCGAGACGGGGGCGGTACGACTGTCGGTCACGTGTGCTCCTCGCTTGCGCTCGTCAGCACGTGCCCAGGTGCGCCGCACGACGGCGGTCTCGGCCCGGCCGACGAATGCTCCCGCGTGGGCGCGGCACCGCGCCCACACTCTGGTGGGCCGGCCGGCCCTGGCCCGGGCTCGCGCAACGGTGCCGCGCAAGCCCGTGAGGGCCGGGTGCCGGCCCCTTCGGGTGTTGGTTCCACCACGACCAGGGCCTCCCGGACGATCCGCATCGGGTGCGCACCGTCCTGACCAACGCTACCGGCGGTCACCCGGGTGCGGTCAACAGTGGCGCGCTGTCCTACCGGCGTGGCGCTCCAAGAATTAACAGAACGGCCCACCGTTTGCCGTTCGATCTACACCGCCCGTCGACACTCGGGCCCAGGACTAACCCGATCGGCCGCCGTCCGACCGGCTGAACGGCGCACAATGTCAGGCCAGCTCCGCGCGTACCGCTTCCGGCGTCAGAGGTTCGTCGAGGAGCCGGCGGTACCGGTCCTCCCCCGGTGGCGCCTCCCCCCACCACCGGCGCAGCAGCTCCGGACCCTCGACGTAGGCGGTGGTGTACATGCGCCACAGCGGGTGACGCAGGAAGCGCAGCACCTGGTGGGCGCGCGGCTCGCAGACCAGTGCCCAGCGCCGGATGTGGTCGACCACGTCCCGATCAGGAACGTGGCGGTCGTGCAGCAGGAGGGCCGCGTCCTGGCGGACACGCGCGAGTACCGCGCTCACGTCGTCCACCCGCTCGGCGAGCTCGCCGTCGAATCCCAGGCCGACCTCACCGAGGACGCCGGCGGCCCAGCGTCCCCACCCGGGCCCGACGACGGCGCGCAACCCGAGATCGGCAGCGCCCTCGGCGACGAGACTCTGCGGCGTGTTCGCCACCACCACGCGATGCTCGTCGGCGCCTGCCGCGACGAGGCCGGCCTCCTTGCGGCACCGCTCGAGGTGGTGGCCGGGGTAGGCCTCGTGGGCGAGGAGCGGGGCGAGCTGGGCGCACCGGATCCGGGAGCCGGCGTTGAGGGTGACGCGCGACCGGAAGCCACCGCGGTAGTGGTGCAGCGCACTCCAGGGCGCGTCGTCCACCACGCGATAGGTCACCGACTCACCGGGCGGGAGCGCTATCCGCCCGGCTGTCCGCTGCCGTAGGGCCGCGGACAGCACCTCAACAGCGGCCGCCAACCGCTCTCGAGGGATCTCGTCACGCCCGCGGTACCGGGCCACGCGGGCGTCCAGCGGGCCGCCGCCGGGCAGGAGGTCGGCGAGTTCGCGATGGGCGGCGCGGTAGACGTCCTCGGATCCGAGCGCGATGCGGGTGTCGAAGGCGGCGGCGACCTCGGACCGGAAGGGCACCCGCTGTCCGGCGAGGCGCCGGGCCACCCACTCGCACGCAACGAGCTGCCCGCGCAGGAAACCCGCCCGCGCGGGTCCGAGGTCGGGAGGCAGGGCGTGGGCGAGCCGCCCTGCCGCGCGGACGAGGTCCGGTGGCGACGGCCGGGGCTCGTGCCGCACACGCTCCCGCAGCTCCGTCGCACCGAAGTCGTCGACGGTGCCGGGCACGAGCGCGTCGAGCCGCAACGCCAGCAGGAGGTACTCCCGCACCGCACTCCGGCCCTCCACCGACGCACGGTACCGGCCCGGCTCCAATGGCCTTGCGGTTAAGGCACCCGGCAAGCCGTCTACCTGCGCAAACACAGGACGTCACCATGCCGCTGACCGTCCTGAGGCAAGGCCATCGGGTGCGGGGCAACACAGGGTGCACGCACCGCCGGGGTCGACGGGATCGCGCCGCGATCGGTCGGCTTCGGGCGGGGATCTGTTGTCGGGGTTGCGAGCGCAGCTCAAGGCCGGCAGTTCGTTCCCCAGCGGGTGCGGGAGAAGGCGATCCCGAAGGCGTCGGGCAAGTTCCGTCGCCTCGGGATCCCGACGACCGCCGAGCTCGGTCAGATCAGCTGGAGTCGCTGGGCGAACACGATCGCCTGCACGCGGGTGTGCGCGCCGAGCTTCGTCATCAGGGCCTGGGTATAGGTGCGGATGGTGTTGAGGCTCAGGTCGAGCTCGGCGGCGATGTCGCGGGTGGCCATGCCCGCGGCCATGAGGCGCAGCACCTCGACCTCGCGTGGGCGCAGCTGCGGGACCATGGTGCCGTCCGGCTCCAGGATCCCGCTCGCGGTCTCGAGTGCCCGCGCGATCCCGGAGTCGATGACCATTCGGCCGTCCCGGACGTCCCGCAGCGCCTGGGTGAGGTCGAGATCGAGGGTCCCCTTGAGCAGCACCCCGGCCGCACCTGCTTCGAGGCAGCGCCGCAGGTTCTCGGTGTCGTCGAACGCGGTGAGCATGACGACCTTCGAACGCGGCACCTCGATGCCGAGCCTGCGGCACACCTCCGCACCGTTCATGTCGCCGAGCCTGACGTCGAGCAGGATGAGGTCCGGCCGCCGCTCGCCGGCGACAGCGAGGGTCTCGCGACCGGAGTGGCACGCTGCCACCACGGTGAACTCACCTCCGGCTGTGGTGAGGACACGGTGGATGCCGTGCGCGACGAGCGGATGGTCGTCGGCGATGAGGACGGTGCTCACCCGCGGTCCGGCGGTCGTGGGGGCGCTCACGCGCACTTCACCAGCGGGAGGGTGACGCGCAGGCTGGTGCCGCCGTCGTCGTTGCGGTTCAGTCGCAGCACCCCGCCCGCGCCGATGACGCGCTGGAGCAGGCCCGGGATGCCGAGCCCGGCCTCGCGGCCCGGCACCGGGTTGAGGTCGAACTCGTCGGGAAGGCCCTTGCCGTCATCCTCGATAGCGAGCGACAGCTGATGGGGTTGGTAGGCGAGCGAGACGAGGACCGCGCCTGCGCTCGCGTGCTTCTCCACGTTGTGCAGGCCCTCACGGAGCGAGGAGAGGAGCACGGCCTCGAGGTCCGCGGCGGCGTGCACCGGGCTGCCGAGCGTGACGACCTCGGTGGTGATCCCCGTCCGGGCCGAGAACCGGGCGACATCGCGGCGCATCGTGACCGGCAGCGCGTCCTCCGAGGGGACGAGGCTGTGCATCGCCTCCCGCAGGTAGGTCGACGCCACCGCGGCCGCCGTCTCGATCGAGCGGGCGGCCTCCACCGCGCTCTGCGGGTCGGCGTCCGCGCACTGCTGGATCTCCTTGGCGGACATGGAGATCTGGAAGAGCAGCTGGCCCGCGGTGTCGTGCAGCTGCTGGGCGATGCGTTGCCGCTCCTCCTCGACCGCGAGCTGACCCGCCCGGTCGGCGCGCACCGCGGTGACCAGCAGCGGGGCCAGCGACGCACCGAACTCGTTCATGAGCAGTGTGGTCCGCGGGGACACCCGACGGCCGCGCATCCCGGCGTAGAGGACCCCGAGCCAGTTGTCGTTGAACGTGAGCGGGACGGCGGCCAGGCCGCGGATCTCCTCGCCGATCACGGCCTCGACGAGGTCGTCCAAATGCTCGGCATCGGCGGCACAATTGCCGGTGGTGGCCGGCATCGACCGCTGCAGGGCCCGCCAGCCGAGCCCGGCGCCCTGGGGCAGCCGGATGCCGGCCAGGCCCGAGGCGATCCCCTCCGAGGCGCCCACCACGAGGGTGTCGGCGCCGTCGTAGAGCGCGATCGCGACCATGTCGGCGCCGACCAGGTCGAACATCCGGCGGCACGCCTTGGTGATCAGTGACGGCACGTCCGACAAGCCGGACAGCCCGCGGGTGGCTACGACCAGGCTTCGGACGTCGTCGATCGATCTCACCGTGTAGCACATCGGGGGGCTCCGTTCGCCGGGTCGGGCTCGTGGTGAGTTCCGGGGGATCGGGGGGTGGGCGGGGCGTACCAGGTCTCGCGGCCGCTGGTGCGCCCGGACCATCCCGGCAGGTCGCGCAGGCGGCGGCGGAACGGCATCGAGCTGAGCGTGCTCCGCAGCGCGACGACCGGGGCACAGTCGAACGCCACCGCCGGGACGATCAGCGTGTCGACCCGGTCGGCGGATCGCGCAATCTCCAGGACGGTGATCGGGCCGAGCCTGGCCGCGAGCGCCTCGCCGGCGGCGGTGTGCCTGTCTCCGAGCGGCAAGGTGATCGCCGCGGTGTGGCAGAGTCCCGCGGCCAGGGCATCAAGTGCCGCTTCCTGCGGTAGGTCGTTGCGGTGCAGGACGCAGGCCGGTGCGTCGGCCCGATGGACCTCCACGAGAGCGTCGACAGCCGCGGAGGCCCGCCCGGCGAGGATCGTGGTATCCGCGGCGAACGCCGCACCGGGGACCGGCACGACCCGGACCGGCGCCCCGGCCGCGAGCAGGTCGACCCCGACGGGGATCCGCAGCACCGCCTCGGCGCGGGTCAGGGTGGACAGCGCCCCCGCGCCGCGCGGCAACGGGACGACGACGAGGTGCCCGGCGGCGGACACCGGGTCCGCCACGGTCGCCACCCGGACCCGCAGGTACTCGTCGAGCCTTGAGGACGAGTCGACCGCGACCGCCAGCCGGGCTGCGACCGGATGATCGCCGACGGTCTCCATCACCAGGACGCGACGAACGAGCGGGCCTACGAACCCGTCGAACGCGAGTTTCGCCGACGCCGGATACCCCGGAACGCCGACGACCGGGACCGGCGGCGCAGCGGGCCGCTGTGCGCCGTCCTCGTCGGCGTCCCCGCCCAGGACGCCGAGCACCACCGGATGCCCCGGCCGCACCGCGACCCCCCGCACGGCGACCCTGCCCAGCCGCGCGATCACCGCGCTGGTGTGGTCGTCGCGCCCCGCGCTCGACCCCGCGATGACCAGGACCAGGTCTGCGGCGTGCGCTGCTGCGGCGAGCGCGGCCACCAGCTCGTCGGGGACGTCGGGCACCACCGGCAGCACCCAGGCGTCGCAGCCCGCCTCGGCCAGCAGGCCCTCGAGCATCAGCGAGTTCGTGTCGAGGATCTCCCCCGCCGCCAACACGCTGCCGAGCGGACGAATCTCGTCCCCGGTCGGCACGATCGCGACCCGCGGCCTGCGTCGCACGCCGATGCTCACGTAGCCTGCCGCGGCGACGGCGGCCACGTCGACCGGGCGGAGGCGATGCCCGCCGGGCAACACCGCGGCACCTGCCGCCATGTCCTCCCCGACCTGCCGGACATGCAAGGTGGAGGGCGCCTGCGCAATCTCCACCGTCCCATCCGGCCACGACGTCACGGACTCGCGGACGACGACGCGATCGGCGTCCTCGGGCAGCGGATCACCGGTGTCCACCCAGGTGTAAGCGCCCGGACCGAGGACCTGCGGATAGCTCGCGGCCAGGTCGCGGTCCGCTACCGTGACGCCGTCCATCGCGGCCGCCCGGTAAGCGGGGACCGACCAGCGCGCCGTGATCGGGCCCGCGGTCACCCGGTCGCGTGAGTCCCGCACCGCGACCGTCTCGACCACCGGGTCCGGCGTCCAGCCGGACCGCGCGCAAGCGCGCAACCAGGACCGGAACGCCTCGGCGCAAGGTTCTGCGAGCACCGCATCCGCCTCCGGGGCGGGCGTGTCGACCGGAGGGGCGCCGCGGCCGGCGGCGGCCCCGTCAGCGGGCGGGGTCGAGATCGCGGTCATCGGATCCTTCGCCGGTCAGCCGCTGATGACGAACAGCTTCTTGAACGGACTGGTGACCGTCCACGTCGACTTGGTCCCCTTGGTGAAGGACGCGACGTCACCCGGAGCCAGGACGACCTTCTCGCCGGTCTCCACGAGGTCGATCACCAGTTCGCCCTCAAGCGCGTGGATCGTCTCGTCCGCGTTGAACGGATACGGGAAGCTCTGCGGCTCGGAACGCCACAGGCCGACGTTGAGGGTCGCTCCCTCGGCACCCTCGGTCCGGATCCAGTGCACCTCGCCGATCGCCTCCCCACCGACCACAAAAGGCTCCCAGTCCTCGGCGGTCACGACGGAACGGGCGTACTCAGGGGTCTGCGTGATCATTTGCGCTCTCTCCTCGGCTACGTGCGAACGCCGCCGTTTCAGCCGCATCTGCAGATCGATCCGTAGCGGCCCTGGCGACGATGAAACCGTATCGATTGATCCCACCGCACCACAGCTGCAAATGTATACCACCACCACCCGTGCACTTCACTGATCTAGCCACTGAGCTGCACGTTCATCCGCAGGAAACGTTGCGGAATTGACAACGTCTTTCGCGCACCCAGCAGATGCAGATAGCTGCCGGAAATGAGGGTCAGGTTTACCTGGCGTTACACGCAAGTAATCACCGGGCAATATCCTGCTGGCTGACTTGAGAAGCGAACCGCCGCTCGATGTCGGCGATCTTTCCCGAACAAGTCCCGTGGAGGTCTTCCCGATGACGCTCGCCCCTGAGGCCGGCACCACCACCGGCCGCGAACTGAAGATCGTCCGTGGTGCGTGCCCGCACGACTGCCCGGACACCTGCGCGATGCTCTACTACGTCGACGACGACAAGCTCGTCGACGTCAAGGGCGACCCGAACCACCCAATGACCAAGGGTGGTCTGTGCGTGAAGCTCAAGAATTTCCCTGAGCACCACTACCAGTCCGACCGGCTGATGCACCCGATGCGGCGCGTCGGCCCGAAGGGTGCGGGCGAGTTCGAGCGCATCACCTGGGACGAGGCGCTCACCGAGATCAAGCAGCGATGGACGGACATCATCGTCGACCACGGCAGCCAGGCGATCATGCCGCACGCCTACCTCGGCCATCAGGGTGTGATCAACGGCTTGACCTCGGGCGACGCGTTCTTCAACCGGCTTGGCTCCAGCGTCGCGGAGAAGACCTACTGCGAGTCCGGGTCGTCGACCGCTTGGCACATGACCGTGGGCGGCACCGGCGGTCTCGACATCGAATCGATGGCCTACTCGAAGTACATCATCGTGTGGGGCATGAACATGACCAGCACGAACCTTCACGGCTGGCCGTTCCTGCTCAAGGCCCGCAAGGACAACGGCGCCAAGATCGTCGTGATCGACCCGGTCCGGACCCGCACCGCCCGCCAGGCCGACTGGCACATCCCCATCCGCCCGGGTACGGACGGCGCACTCGCGATGGGCCTGATCCACGAGATCATCGCCCAGGGCCTGACCGACGCCGACTACGTCGAGAAGTACACGGTCGGCTTCGACGAGCTCGCCGAGCGCGCGGCGAACTACCCGCCCGAGCGCGTCGAGGAGATCACCGGAATCCCCGCCGACGACGTCCGCACGCTTGCCCGCGAGTACGCCACGGCCCAGCCTGCCGCGATCCGCCAGGGAGTGGCGATCGAGCGCAGCCGTGGCGGCGGCCAGGCGATCAGGGCGATCACCAGCCTCCCCGCGCTGGTCGGCGCGTGGCGGCACGTCGGCGGCGGCACCATGGAGATGCCGATCTGGGAGTTCCCGACCCTGTTCGACAAGATCTGCATGCCCGAGTGGATCCCCGAGGGGACCCGGGTGATCAACGAGCTCGACCTTGGCATGGCGCTGACCGGCGAGATGAAGCTCGACCCACCGCTCAAGTCGCTGTTCGTCTACAACTCCAATCCGGTCTCCCAGGGTCCCGCCCAGGCCAAGATCATGGCCGGGTTGCTGCGCGAGGACCTGTTCACGGTCGTCAGCGACCACTTCGTCACCGACACCGCCAAGTTCGCCGACCTCGTCCTGCCGGCGACGATGCAGGCCGAGCAGCTCGACATCATGGTCACCTGGGGACACCTCTACATCTCGCTCAACCAGCCCGCGATCGAACCCCCAGGCGAATGCGTGCCCAACTCCGAGCTGTTCCGCAGACTCGCGAGGACGATGGGTTTCACCGACGACTACTGGGACCGTACCGACGAGCAGATGCTGCGGGACTTCCACGACTGGGACGCACCTGCCCTGCGGGGCATCACCTTCGACTCGCTCAAGGAGACGGGCTACGCACGGTTGGACGTCGGCCTCCCGCACGAGCGCGCGCCACACGCGGAGGGCAACTTCCCGACCCCGTCCGGCAAGTGCGAGTTCAGATCCAGCCTGGCCGAGGGCGGTAACTTCGTGGTCCCGGTGTGGCGGTCGATGTACGACAAGATGCAGCCCGGCGGCTACGTCGACCCGCTCCCGGACTACGTGCCGCCCTTCGAGTCGCCCGCCTCGAACCCCGAGCTGGCCAAGAAGTACCCGCTCAACATCGTCTCGCCGAAGCCGCACGCGTTCCTCAACAGCCAGTACGCGAACGCGGCCGACAAGCAGGACGTGCAGGGTGGCCAGAGGGTCTGGATCCACCCCGACGACGCCGCTGAGCGCAACATCGCCGCCGGGGACACGGTCCGGGTGTTCAACGATCGTGGCGCGTTCGCCGGGCCGGCCGTCATCGACGACATCATGATGAAGGGCCTGGTTATGGCGAACGTCGGGCACTGGCAGAACAAGGCGTCAGGCAGCACGGTCAACACCATCACCCTCGACCGGCACAACCAGCTCGGCAACGCCGGGGTGTACTCCGACAACCTGGTCGAGGTCGCGAAGGTCGTCGACCCCGTCCTCACCCCGGAGCCCGTCGCCAGCTCCTGACGGGCCCGGGCGGGTCGACACCCCCACCTGCCCGCACCACGCGGGCCGGTGCGGTTCCCTCGGGACCACAGGCGAGGACCGCGCAGAACACGTGCAGCGTGCCCAGCACTCTCCAGTCGATGACCAGATACTCACCCACCTGCCCTCACGAACCGAAGCGCCGGTGCCGGGCGGCGTAGTCGCGCAGGGCGCGCAGGAAGTCCACCTTGCGGAACTCGGGCCAGTACGCCTCGCAGAACCAGAACTCCGAGTGCGCCGACTGCCACAGCAGGAACCCCGACAGCCGCTGCTCACCCGACGTCCGGATGACGAGATCCGGGTCGGGCTGGCCGGACGTGTAGAGGTGCGCCGCGATGTGGTCGACGTCGAGCACCTCGGCAAGCTCCTCGATGGACGTGCCGGACTCGGCGTGCTGCAGCAGCAACTTGCGGACCGCGTCGGCGATCTCCTGGCGGCCGCCGTACCCGATGGCGACGTTCAGCTCGAGCCCCGAACGTCCCGTCGTGCGGGCGGCCGCGGCGGAGAGCCGGTCCGCGATCGCCCCTGGCAGCAGCTCCAGCGCCCCGACGACGCGCAGGCGCCACCGTGCGGTCGGACCGCTCAGCTCGTCGACCACGTCGGCGATGATCTGCAGGAGCGGCTCGAGCTCGTCGGGCGGCCTGCTCAGGTTGTCGGTGGAGAGCAGGAAGAGCGTCACGACCTCGACGTGGGCGTCGTCGCACCAGTCGAGAAGGTCGGCGATCTTCGCGGCACCCGCCCGGTGCCCGTCGTTCACATCGAGGAGCCCCGCGTCCCGCGCCCAGCGCCGGTTGCCGTCGAGCATCAGGGCGACATGCCGGGGCCGGACGGCGTCCGCCATGCGGCTCAGCTCGCGTCGCAGCCTGCGCTCGTACGCCGAGTAGAGCAGGTTGCGCACACCCACGGACCGTGAGGCTACGCCGGTGGTGGGTTTCACCTGCCACGACACCACCGACGCCTGCCCCCGTGCCGTAATCTCGCACGCGTGGCTTCCCGGACGATCTCCGCACCGCCCGCGGGTCCGCCACTGGTGAAACCCCGGATGCGGGGATGGCTCCACCTGTGGTTCTTCGGTGTGTCCATCGCGGCCTGCGCCACATTGATCGCGGTGTCCGCGTCGCTGGTGGGCGGCGCCGCGGCGCTCGCCACGTCGGTGTACAGCGTCACGATCCTGGGCCTGTTCGGCACGAGTGCGCTCTACCACCGGCGTACGTGGCGCTCACCGCGCAGCCTGGTCGTCATGAAGCGGCTCGACCACTCCATGATCTTCCTGTTCATCGCGGGCACCTACACGCCGGTGGTCGCCCTGACCATGGCGGACGACCGGGCCCGCTTCGTGCTGACGATCGTGTGGGCCGGCGCGATCGCCGGCGTGATCCTGAAGATGGCGTGGCCGCACGCCCCGGCGTGGATCGGCGTGCCGATCTACCTGGCGCTGGGCTACGTCGCCGTGTTCGTGCTGCCCGACCTGCTCGCCGGCGGCGGGGTCGCCGCCCTCGTGCTGCTGCTCGTCGGCGGGCTGTTGTACACGGTCGGCGCCGTCTTGTACGCCATCCGCTGGCCCAACCCGTGGCCGCGTACCTTCGGCTTCCACGAGTTCTTCCACACGGCCACGGTGTTCGCGGCGATCTGCCACCATGTCGCGATCTGGCTCGCGCTGTTCTGAGCCCGTGCCGCGGCGGCGGGCCCTGCAGCGGCCGGGCCTGCGACGGTCAGGCCTCGCCGTCGGTGGCCTCGTCGGCGACGGGACTCTTGACCCGCAGCTCGTCGACCCTGGCCATCGCGTCACGCAGCTCGCCGAGCCACTCGTCGGCGTGCTCTCCGACCAGGCGCACGGCCCAGGCCAGCGCGTCGGAGCGGGAGCGCGCCACACCCGAGTCGACGAGCGTGTCCAGCACGATCCGCTCCGGCTGGCGCAGCCGCGTCATCACCGGCACGGACGCCACGGTGAACAGCTCCTCCGCCTCGCCCACCCGGGCACCCCAGGCCACCTTGCGCTGGTAGCGGTGCTCGGCCTGACGGGCGATCTCGATGCGCTCCTCGCGGGTGGTCTCGCGGAACCGCGAGATCCGTCCCGCCACCGCAGCCGCGCGGTCGGCGCGTCCGGCCTCGGTGTCGGCGAACTCGCCCTCGACCGCCGGCAGCTCGCCGACGATCAGGATCTCCTCCCGGTCGACCGTCACCTCGGGGGCGCCGGTGAACCAGCCGTCGGGCAGGCGGCCCTGCAGCCAGGCGGCCGCGTCGTCCGTTCCGGGCAGATCGGCCTGCTGCCAGCCTCCCCGACCCGGGCCGCGCCCGCCACGCCCGGTGCCCTGCCATCCACGGTGCATACGTCCGGTCATCACTGCCTCCATCAACGGTTCAGTGATTACGACATTACGCCATTACCGGCGTCGATGTGTTCGCCCGCGGCATACGATCGCGGTCGAGGGCCCGACCGACGCCGCGAGGGAGTGGATGCCCTTCACTGCACCCCGTACCGGCGGACCGCACACACCCCGGCCTGACGCCGCCCGGTGCGACGTGTCTCCTCCTCGATGCAGTCCGGCAGCATCGACAGGACGAACGTGTCCTGTACGGCGTTCGCGCAGCCGATCACGACGGTCGTCACCAGCACCACGACCGGCCCACCGGACGGTGCGGCGAGCCACACCAGGGTCGCCGCCACGAAGACGGTCGAGCCGGCCAGAACCCCGCTCCGCTTGTCCGACCGGGCACCGAAACGGACCAGCACACGTCCTGCGGGATCCGGGCGCGACGAGCTCGCTGCTCGTGGCGTTCGCCCTGCCGGCTGTCCTGCTGCTGCCGGTGGCCCGCTCGTACGGGTCCCCCGCGCGCTCCCACACCGCCGCCGCCCGCCAGTACCCGCGCAGGCCGGCCGCATAACCCTCCGGACAGCCGTCGAACGGCTCCACCGCGACGCCGGCACGGGCGAGGTAGCGCAGCAGCTCCCCCCGCAGCAGGGACCATCCGGCCGACTGCATGCGCGGCAGCAGCACCGCGGCCACCTCCTGGGCCACCTCCCGGCGGCCGCTGAGCCAGGCCCACTCGACGCGCGCCCGTCCGGCGTGGCTCATCGCGAGCGGCGTGCGCTGCGTCCGAGCCCGGTGCCAGGCCCGTCCCAGCAGCTCCTCGGCCTCGGGTCGGCCGCGGCGGGCGAGCAGCCGGCCGTAGGTGGCGTGCACGAAGGAGTCGAACATGCTCGGCTCATCGCTGCGCGCCACCAGCTCCCGCAGGCCACTCTCGGCGGTGTCCCAGTCACCGCGGTGCAGGAGGAGCTGGTTGCGTTGCAGCGCGAGGAGGAAGGCGGCCTGGCCCAGGCCGTGCTCCTCGGCGAAGGCGAGCCCGGCGTCGACGTTGTCCGCGAACGCGGTCCAGTTCCCGTAGCTGTACATCATCTCGCCGAGATTGACGTGGGCCCGAGCCGCAGCCTCGTGGCTGCCGTGGGCCATCGCGATCGCCCAGCCCTCCCGCAGGTCGGCCTCCCCCGCCTCCGACTGGCCGAGGCCCGCGCGGGCGAGACCGAGACAGGTCAGACCGAGCGACTCCAGGTCGGGACGGGCGCAGTCCACGGCGAGCACCCTGGCGTGCCTCAGGACGGGAACCGCGTCGGCCATCTGGCCGGTGAGAGTCAGCATCACCCCGTGGTGGGTCGCCGCCGTCGCTGTCGCCGTCGCTGTCGCGGGCCCGGCTCCGTGGTCGCGCAGCACGTCCATGGCCCGCGCGCCCAACTGTTCGGCCTCGTCGCTGTCACCGATCACGAAGACGTGCCGGGACAGCCGCACGAGGGCCTCGCCGAGCAGCACCGGGTCTCCGACCTGCTCGAAGTGCCGCACCGCGTCGCGTCCGGCCGCCAGGGCCTCGGCGAAACGGTACGCGATGTAGAGCTCCCACGAGTAGTCGTCGCCGAGGCGGGCCTGCTCGACCGGGGGCAGCAGGTCGACATGGGCGACGGCCGCCTCGAGGTGGGCCAGCGCCTGCCGGTGCGAGCCCGCCGCCCCGGCGTCGCGCCCGGCCCGCGGGGCGAACTCGACGACGGTGTCGGCGTCGCCGGCCTGCACGGCGTGGTGGACGAGGCGCTCGACGTCGGGGACCTTGGTCTCGCGCGGCGACTCCACGACGCGCAGGTGCGGAGCCCGGCGACGCAGCCGGGGCATGGCGTCCTCCACCGCCCGACGGGCCAGCTCGTGGCGGAACGCGAGTCCGCCGCCGCGGACCTCGACGATGCCGCGCTCCTCCGCCTCGGCGAGGGCGGCGAGCGGACGGCGGGATCTCGGCCGGCCGCCCGCTGTCGGTCGGCCTCGGCGAGCTGCCCCGGCTCGGCGCGGCGCTGATGGCGGCGACGACGTGAACGACCACCCAGGTCACGGGCGCAGGACGAGGGACGCCGCAAGTTCCTCCACCGTGGTGACAGGCCGGTCGCAGACGAAGCCGCGGCACACGTAGGCGGCGGGGACACCGCCGACCAGCGGACGGTCGGCGAGCAGCGGGACTCCAGGGGCGCCCGGCTCGCCGGGGACGACGACGGTGCCGCCCGGGGCGAGGTGGCGGGCGTGTGCGAGCAGCGCCTCGCGCGCCTCGGGCCCACTCCCGACGACGGCGACCTGCAGCGGCCCCCGCACCAGCGCCTCGGCGGTGGTGAGCCAGTGCCCGGCGAACCGCGGGTGCTTCTCCGCGAGGGTGCCCGCCGACCACAGCGCGGCCTCGGCGACGTCCCGGTAGTCCCGACCGGTCGCCGGCCCGCCCGCCCGGTGCGCGGTGCCCGCACCGAGAGCCGACGCCGTGAGCAGGGCGGACGCCAGCGCGGAACTCCCGCAGGGCGTCGCGTTGTCGGTGAGCTCGCGGGGACGGTGAAGCAGCACCTCGGCGTCGTCGGCGGTGTCGAAGAACGTGCCCGCCGTCGCGGGGTCGGTGAAGTGCGCCAGCGCGACGTCGAGCAGCCCGACCGCAGCATCGAGCCACCGCGACGACCCGGTGGCCTGGTGCAGGGCGAGCAGCCCGTCGGCGAGACAGCCGTGGTCGTCCAGCACCGCTGCCGCGGCCCCGACGGTCCCGCCCCGCGACGACCGGCGCAGCCTGCCGTCCACCACGTGCAGCTCCAGGAGCAGCTCGGCGGCCTCGGCGGCGGCTTTCACCCACTCCGGACGGCCGAGTGCGGCGCCACCCTCGGCGAGCGCCTGGATCGTCATGCCGTTCCACGCCGTGACGACCTTGTCGTCGCGGGCGGGCTGCGGGCGCGTCGCGCGGGAGGCGAGCAGCGCGGTCCGTGCGCGCTGCCAGCGCGACGGCTCGTCGGGGTCGCCGAGCAGCTGCAACGTCGACGTTCCGTGCTCGAAGGTGCCGGTCGCGGTGACCGAGCACAGCGCGGCGACCCACGCACCGTCGTCGTCGCCGAGAACCTCCCGCAGCTGCGACGGCGTCCAGGCGTACGTCAGGCCCTCGACGCCGTCGGTGTCGGCGTCCAGCGCCGAGGCGAAGCCACCCTCCGGGGTGCGCAGGTCGGACAGCAGGAAGGCGGCGGTCTCGTCGGCGACCCTTCGGGGCAGCGCGCCACCGGTGATCCGCGCCAGGTGGGCGTAGACCCGCAGCAGCAGCGCGTTGTCGTAGAGCATCTTCTCGAAGTGCGGCACCACCCACTGCGCGTCGACGCTGTAGCGGGAGAACCCGCCCGCCAACTGGTCGAACATGCCGCCGCGAGCCATCCGCTCGGCGGTGATGCAGGCGAGCCGGAGCGCCTCCCCCGACCCGGTGCGCTCGTGGTGGCGCAGCAGGAACTCGCACGCCATCGCCGGTGGGAACTTCGGCGCGCCGCCGAACCCGCCGAACCGGCTGTCGAAGCCGGCACCGAGGGTGGCGGCGGCGCGATCGAGCGCGTCGGTGTCGACGGCGGCGGGCGGCAGGGAGGCCGCCGCGTTGTCCGACAGCCTCGCGGCGATCTCCCCCGCCGCGCCGCGCACCCGCTCACCGTCCTCCCGCCAGGCCTTGGTGATCGCGTCGAGCAGCTGGCGGAACGCGGGCATGTTCCCCCGCGGGGTGGGCGGGTAGTAGGTGCCGCAGTGGAAGGGCTCACCCGCGGGGGTGAGGAAGCAGGTCATGGGCCAGCCGCCCTGCCCGGTCATCGCCTGCGTGGCGGCCATGTAGACCGCATCGATGTCGGGCCGTTCCTCACGGTCGACCTTGATCGCGACGAACTCGCTGTTCACCTGCCCGGCGGTGTCCGGGTCCTCGAACGACTCGTGTGCCATGACGTGGCACCAGTGGCAGGCCGCGTACCCGACGGACAGCAGCACCGGGACGTCCCGGCGTGCGGCCTCGACGAAGGCCTCCTCCGACCACTCCCGCCAGTCGATGGGGTTGTCGGCGTGCTGGAGGAGATAGGGGCTGGTGGCGACCGCGAGCCGGTTGGACATGGGACCAATCTGTCAACAACCCGGGGTGCCGAACAACCCGGCTCGGGACCTGCCCGTGCGGGGTGCGTCACGCTCACAGCGATCACGAGTCGACGGCCGTCCCATGCGACCGGCCGCGGCCGCCGGGTCAGGAGCCGCCGGGTCAGGAGCCGACGGGTCAGGAGCCGCCGGGTCAGGAGTCGCGTGCGGGCGGCGGGCCGGCCGGCCGGGGTGACCCGGCGGGCGGGTCGGGCTCGAAGCTCGCCGGCAGCCGTCGGATCCGCACGGTCATGGACCGGATGAGCGCCACGGTGGCGACGAACAGCATCAGGACGACGATCAGGCCGACCGGGGAGGCCTTGCCGAACTCCGGACCGCGCCCGGGGGGTGGAGCGCGGTCCTGCGCCACCACGGTGACGACGGTCGTCGTCACCGTGGCCGTCGTCACCGGAAACGCAGCACCCAGATCGACCAGCAACGTACTCACCTCCCCAGGTTACGCCCGACCACACCGCCCTGAGGGACGGCGACCCTCGCGTCGATGCCCACGAACAGGTCGTCCTCGGGGAGGGGTGAGTCGACCAGCGTGCGGACGAGCTCGTAGTCCTCGGTCGGCCAGACCTCTCGCTGCAGGTCCAGCGGCATCACGAACCAACGGCTGGTCGGGTCGATCTGCGTCTCGTGGGCCAGCAGCGCACGATCCCGCACGTCGAACCACTCGCCGCACTCGATGCGCGTGGTGACGCGCTGGCCCGGGTCGGGCCGGTCGGCCCAGTTGTGGAGCCATTCGCCGAAGGGGGACTCCAGGCCACGCACCGTCAATGCCTCGTCGAACGCGACGAGGCGGGCCTTGGAGAAGCCGTGGGAGTAGTACACCTTGAGCGGCTGCCAGGGGTCGCCCGTGCCGGGGAACCGGTCGGGGTCGCCTGCGGCGTCGAAGGCCGCCATCGAGATCACGTGGGTCTTGATGTGGTCGGGGTGGGGGTACCCGCCGTTCTCGTCGTAGGTGATGACGACGTGGGGCCGGAACTCGCGCATCAGGGCCACCAACGGCGCGGTGGCCTCGTCGTCGTCGGCGAGGGCGAAGCAGCCCTCGGGAAGCGGCGGCAGCGGGTCGCCCTCCGGGAGGCCGGAGTCGACGAAGCCCAGCCAGCGGTGCTGGACGCCGAGGATCTCGGCCGCCCGCGCCATCTCCGCCCGGCGGACGGCGGGCAGGTCGGCGCGCACGTCGGGACGGTCCATGGCGGGGTTGAGGATGCTGCCCGCCTCGCCCCCGGTGCACGTCACGACCATGACGTCGTGCCCCTCCGCCCGGAGGCGGGACGTGGTGGCGGCGCCCTTGCTGGACTCGTCGTCGGGGTGCGCGTGCACCGTCATGAGTCGCAACGGGCCGGCACGGTGGGAATCGAGAGACATGGGTGGGCCGCGGTCCTTCCTGGGTGGGCCTTGCCGATCCTGCTGGTCTGCCGATCCTGCTGGTCTTCGGAACCGATCGTGGCAGAGCACCCCGACAGTTCCCGGTGTCGGACGACCTCAACGCCGGGACGGCCCCGGTACTTCCCGCCACGCCGGGCCGCCCGATCGCCGGACCGCATCCGGGACGGCCCCTCTCGACATCCGGTCGGCCGCAGGACTCGACCCGGGATTCCGCACTGGCTACGGTGAATGGCTGTCCACGGTTTCCTCACCACCGCCTGCTCCGAGGGCATGCGTCGGTAGGCCTGCGACCAGCCGGTATCACGAGCTCGGGAACTGGGGAACATGCTCGACCGTTTGTCGAAAAGCTGCGACGAGCGGCTGACACCGTGTTACCGTGATCTGTACACGGCCCGCAGACGGGTCGTGTTTTTCCTTACTCGGGGCCATGGAGCTTCGAGATCGGGGTCCACCCCGGCGGGACGAGCCCGCTAGGGCGAACGATCCGTGGACCATGTGGACCTGTACAGGCTGGAGGAGTGATGACCGTGACGGACACGCAGGTGACCTGGTTGACCCAGGAGGCCTACGGCCGGCTCAAAGGTGAGCTGGACGAGCTGATCGCCAACCGCCCTGTCATCGCCGCCGAGATCAACGCCCGCCGCGAGGAGGGCGACCTCAAGGAGAACGGCGGCTACCACGCCGCCCGCGAGGAGCAGGGCCAGCAGGAGGCGCGCATCCGTCAGCTCCAGGAGCTGTTGCGCACCGCTCAGGTCGGCACGTCGCCCACCAGTTCCGACACGGCGGCGCCCGGCATGGTTCTCAAGGTCCGGTACGACGACGAGGACACCGAGACGGTGCTGCTGGGTTCGCGCGAGGAGGGCGCCCACGGCGACCTGCAGGTGATCTCGCCGAACTCGCCGCTCGGTGCGGCGCTGCTGGGTGCGCGCGTGGGCGAGTCCCGGGAGTACCAGCTGCCCGACGGCGGGAGCATGAAGGTGTCGCTGGTCTCCGCGGAGCCGTTCCAGAGCTGATCAGGTCGGGCCCGACCAGTGACCTTCAGAACCTCCGGGCGCCGGCCGCGTCGGACACGGTGTGGCCGGCGGCCCGGAGGGCGTCCACCAGCAGCGCGCAGTGCTCGGGGCCGCGGGTCTCCAGGGTGAGGTCCACGTCCACGTCGCCGAGGCGGAGGGCGCCCGAGAGCCGGGAGTGGGCCACGTCGATCACGTTGGCGCCGTGGAAGCCGACCATGGCCAGCAGGGCGGCGAGCGCGCCCGGGCGGTCGTCCATCCGCACGCGCAGCGAGAGATAGCGCGCGGCCGCAGCCATGCCGTGCTGGATGACGTGGCCCAGCACCAGCGGGTCGACGTTGCCGCCGGAGAGCACGGCCACCACCGGGGTCCGGAACCGGGCCGGATACTCCATCAGCGCCGCCACGGCCGCAGCGCCCGCCGGCTCGACCAGCATCTTGGCCCGCTCCAGGCAGTGCAGCAGCGCACGGGCCAGCGCGTCCTCGTCGACGGTGAGGATGTCGTCGACGAGCTCGGCCACCTGCGCGAACGTGACGTCACCGGGACGGCCCACCGCGATGCCGTCGGCGATCGTCTGCATCGACGTGAGCGCCACCGGGGCACCCGCGACGAGTGACGCCGGCCAGGCCGCCGCACCCTCGGCCTGCACCCCGACCACGGCCACGTCGGGACGCAGGCCCTTGATCGCCGCGGCGACGCCGCCGAGCAGCCCGCCCCCGCCGGTGCACACGAGCACGGTGGCGACGTCGGGCACCTGGTCGAGGATCTCGCACCCCACCGTGCCCTGGCCGGCGATGATGTCGGGGTGGTCGAAGGGGTGGACGAACACGGCTCCGGTCCGGTCCGCGAACTCCCGCGCGGCGGCGATGCTGCCCTCGATCGTCTCGCCGACGAGCCGCACCTGCGCGCCGTACCCGCGCGTCGCCCCGATCTTGGGCAGTGCTGCGCGCGCGGGCATGAACACCGTGGCCGCCACACCGAGCATGCGGGCGGCCAGCGCGACCCCCTGCGCGTGGTTGCCGGCACTCGCGGCGACCACCCCCTGTGCCCTCTGTTCCGGACCGAGGCGTGCGAGGCGCGTGTACGCCCCGCGGATCTTGAAAGATCCGGTTCGCTGCAGGTTCTCGCACTTCAACCACACCGGCCCGCCGCACAGCTCCGACAGAGCCCGTGAACCCGCCATCGGCGTTGACGCCACCACACCGGACAGCAGTTTCCGCGCGGCGAGGACGTCGTCGAGCCCCACCGGGGCGAGGGCAACCATGCCGGGCATCCTCGCATTCCTGTGAACGGTTCGGGCCCCGTGCACGTGTACCGGGCAGGTGCCCCGACGAAGGGCGGCGGGCACCGGTAGCCTCGGCGGTGCAGGACAGCATATTGCCGTGACGAGGACCGGCAGGGAGGTTCGATGACACGGCTGCGAGCCATCGCGCCACTTCTCGTGGCCGCCGCACTCGCGGCGGTGGCGGTGGCAACGGCACAGGGAGCCGGCTGCGACGACCCCGGACGCTACGAAGCGGCCGGCGACGGTTACGTCCTGGTCGGCGGTTGTGTCGCGCCAGGGGACCTCGTGGTGCCCGAACCCGCACCGCTCGCACCCATGGCGGACGCCGAGACCCCGGCCGCGGGCTGATCGCCGCGCATCCCGGCCGGACTGCCGGACTTTCCCCACAGGACCAGTCGAACGGGCTTCTCGTGGGGCCGAGGTCTGCGCGCCCGTTCGACACCGCAAGGAGGTCCCACCGCACCGAAAGCCCGACTCGCGGGCACGGAGACCCCGACTCGCGGGCTTCGCGTCGGTGAGCTCAGCCCGCGGCGTCGAGCGCGGTGCGCAGGTCGTCCGCCAGGTCCTCGACGTCCTCGATGCCGACCGACAGCCGGACCAGGTTGTCCGGGACCTCCAGAGCCGAGCCCGCCACCGAGGCATGCGTCATCGCGCCGGGATGCTCGATCAGCGACTCGACGCCGCCGAGCGACTCGGCGAGCGTGAAGATCTCCGTGGCCGAGCACACGCGCAGTGCCGCGTCCCGCCCGCCGGCGACGAGGAACGACACCATCCCGCCGAAGCGCCGCATCTGCTTGGCGGCGACCTCGTGCCCCGGGTGTTCGGGCAGGCCCGGGTAGAGCACCTTCTCCACGGCCCGGTGGCCCCCGAGAAGCTCCACGATGCGCTCCGCGTTGTCGCTGTGCCGCTCCATCCGCAGCGCGAGGGTCTTGACCCCGCGCAGCGTCAGCCACGCGTCGAACGGCCCGGGCACCGAGCCCACGGAGTTCTGGGTGAACAGCAACTGCTGCGCCAGCTCGTCGTCGCCGGTCACGAGCGCGCCGCCGACGACGTCGGAGTGCCCACCCACGTACTTGGTGGTCGAGTGCAGCACGACGTCGGCGCCCAGTGCGAGCGGGTTCTGCAGGTAGGGCGAGGCGAACGTGTTGTCCACCACGAGCCGTGCGCCCGCGGTACCCGCGACGTCGGCGAGTACCGCGATGTCGGCGATGCCCAGCAGGGGGTTGGTCGGCGTCTCGCACCACACGAGCCTCGTGGTCGGCCGCAGGGCGGCCCGCAGGGCGTCGACGTCCCCGAGGTCGACCGGGGTGTACTCGACGCCCCACTGCACGAGGATCTTGTCCACGAGCCGGAACGTGCCGCCGTAGGCGTCGTGCGGGATGACGACGTGGTCACCGGGCTTCAGCAGCACCCGCATGAGGACATCGGCCGCGCCCATCCCGGACCCGAACGCGACGGCGTGCCGCCCGCCCTCGAGCGCGGCGAGACACTCCTGCAGCGCGGTGCGGGTCGGGTTGGCGGACCGCGAGTACTCGTACCCGCCCGCACGCAGACCCCCGACCCCGTCCTGGACGAACGTGGAGGAGGGATGGATCGGTGTGATCACCGCACCGGTGGTGGGATCGGGTGCCTGACCGGCGTGAATGGCATTCGTGGAGAACCCGCGCATGCGCCGACGCTACGCGCGCCCCTCCCGGCCCCCGCCCCCGGACCGGGTGGTCAGGCGGGGCTGCCCAGGAACGCCAGTACGTCGGAGCGGGTCACCACTCCCGCCGGCTTGCCGTCCACCAGCACCAGCGCGGCGTCGGCGGTGGCGAACGCGCTCATGGCGGTGGCGAGTGCCTCCCCCGCCCCGATGGTCGGGAGTGCGGGCGACATGTGCGTCTCCAGCCGGTCGGCGAGCTGCGCGCGGCCGGTGAACAGGGCGTCGAGGATGTCCCGCTCGACGACCGAACCCGCGACCTCCGCGGCCATCACCGGCGGCTCGGCACGGACCACCGGCATCTGCGAGACGTGGAACTCGCGCAGGTAGTGGACGGCGTCGGCCACGGTCTCGTTCGGGTGCGCGTGCACGAGGTCGGGCATGGTGCCGTCCTTGCGGCGCAGCACGTCACCCACGGTGGACCCCTGGGCGGGGGGAAGGAACCCGTAGCCGGCCATCCAGGCGTCGTTGAAGACCTTCCCCAGGTAGCCGCGGCCACCGTCGGGCAGCAGGACGACGACCACCGCGTCGGCCGGCAGGTCGACGGCCACCCGGAGCGCCGCGACCGTCGCCATCCCGCACGAGCCGCCGACCAGCAACGCCTCCTCGCGGGCGAGCCGGCGCGTCATGTCGAACGAGTCGCCGTCGGACACCGCCACGATCAGATCGCAGATGTTCTTGTCGTAGGTCGTCGGCCAGAAGTCCTCGCCGACCCCCTCCACCAGGTAGGGCCGCCCGCTGCCCCCCGAGTAGACCGAGCCCTCAGGGTCGGCGCCGATCACCTGCACACGCCCGTCGGACACCTCCTTGAGGTAGCGCCCGGTACCGCTGATGGTGCCTCCGGTGCCGATGCCCGCGACGAAGTGCGTGACGGCGCCGCCGGTCTGTTCCCAGATCTCGGGGCCGGTACCGAGGTAGTGCGACTCCGGGTTCTCCACGTTGGAGTACTGGTTGGGCTTCCACGCGCCGTCGATCTCGGTGACGAGCCGGTCGGAGACCTTGTAGTAGGAGTCCGGGTGGTCGGGATCGACGGCTGTCGGGCAGACCACGACCTCGGCGCCGTAGGCGCGCAGCACGTTGCGCTTGTCGTCGCTGACCTTGTCCGGGCAGACGAAGAGACAGCTGTAGCCCCTGCGCTGGGCGACCATGGCGAGCCCGACGCCGGTGTTGCCCGACGTGGGCTCGACGATCGTGCCGCCGGGCCGCAGCGCGCCGGACCGCTCGGCCGCCTCGATCATCCGCAGCGCGATGCGGTCCTTCACGGATCCACCGGGGTTGAAGTACTCGACCTTGGCCAGCACAGGGGCCGAGATGCCCTCCGCGACCGCACCGAGTCGGACGAGCGGGGTGTTCCCGACCAGGTCGGCGACGTGCTCGACGTAGCGCATGCACACATGGTCGCACCCCTCGCGCACCCGGTCCGACGCCCACCGGGTGGGTCGCGCTCAGGAACTGACCGAACGGACGTATCATCGCCTCCGATCCGCGACGTGAGTGGCGGACCGGCGCGCAGCGTCGCGGAAGTACTACTGTTCGCGACCGCGGACCGCGGCACCCCTTGGATGGGCACATCGAACGGGTGAGCACGGTCTCGTATCGCCGCCGGGGTCCGGCGCTCGGTACTCCGAGCGCCGTGCACGTCCGGTCGGCGGTGGCGACAGCTGCAGGAGGGGCACCCGTTGCGGGTCGACGGCGAGGAGGAACACGGCGACCGGACCGGCGGCGGTCAGGTCGCAGGCACCGGAGCCGGCTTCGGCGTGGCCGAGCCGGGTGCCGTCGTGCCGGGGTCGGGGCGACGGTTCATGGGCGACCAGTCCGGTGCCGACCCCCTCGACGAGCGTGACGTCGCCGAGTTCGACCGGGCCGAACGTGAGCGCACCGAGGTCGAGCGGATCACCTCCCAGCGATCCGCTCGGGACCGGGCCACACGCGCCGCCCGTCTCGAGGTCGAGATGAGGCGCCTCGCCGGCCTCGCCGCGGGCGGGGACCGCGCCGCACTGGAACGGTTCCTGGAGCTGATCAGGCCACCTGTGGTCCGCTACTGCCGCGCCCGCCTGGGTACCGGTGGCGGCGTCACGACCCCGGAGGACGTCGCGCAGGACGTGTTGCTGGCCGTCTGCGGGGCGCTGCCCCGCTACCGGCCCGGGGACACCGCGGCGATGGCGTTCGTCTACGGGATCGCGCGCAACAAGGTCGTCGACGCCTTTCGTTCCGCCGGTCGGGACCGTTCCGAACCCACCGACCTCATCCCCGACTCCGCCGACGACGGGCCCGGCCCGGACGTCGAGGCGGTCCTCGCCACCGAGATCGTCGAGCTCAGAGGCTTGCTCGACCTCCTGTCGGAGTCCCAGCGGGAGGTGCTGGTGCTGCGCATCGCCCTGGGTTTCACGGCCGAGGAGACGGCCACGGCGGTCGGCTCGACGCCGGGCGCGGTGCGCGTGACGCAACACCGCGCCCTGACGAAGCTCCGCGCGCTGGCCGCCGGCCGCCGCACCGACGAGCGCTGACACCCCCGTCGGACAGGCCCCATCGGACTGGCCCGGCCGGACAGGCCCCGCCGGCCGGACGCGAGCGGGGCCGACGCCGGCCTACAGCGGTTGGTCCGCACGTACCGCGGGCCCGACCTCCGTACCCGGCGTCGCGGCTGCCCGCAGGGCCGCCCGGACCTCGACGTGGGTCGCCCCCGGGTTCCCCGGCAGCCAGCCCGCCACCAGGCCGGCGACGATGGGCGTCGCGAACGAGGTGCCGCTCCAGCGCGCCATCCGGTCGAAGTCCTGCTTCGCTCCCGCACGCGGAGGCTCGTTGTAGGTGTAGGTGCCCGCGCCGAAGGCGTTCACGAGCCCCTCACCGAGCGCCCAGACGTCGACCCAGGGGCCGAAGTTGCTGAAGAACGCGCGGTGCGTGCGGTCGGCGCCGAGCGCGCCCACGGCGATGGCCCACTCCATCGCGGCCGGGTAGAAGGGCCGGTCGGTGTCGTTGTTGCCCGCCGCCGCGAGCAGCACCACGTCCGTGCGGCCTCGGAGGTGGCTCTCCCAGAAGATCTCGGTGCTGATGAGCGGCACGTCCTCCCGAGTGTGGGTGCCGGCCGACAGGCTGATGACCTGCGCCCCGCGGTCGAGGATGTCGATCAGCTTGGGCAACAGGTCGGACTCCAGGGTGGCGCCGGTGTCGGGGAAGTGGTCGGCCACCCACACATCGGCCAGCGGAGCGACGCCGCGCGCCACGCCGGCGATGAACGTCCCGTGGCCGGAGTAGACGGGGATGACACCGGCCGGCGCGGCGTCGGGCTCGCCGGTGACCCCGGCCAGCCACGGGTGGCTCGGCGGGATCTCGACCAGTCCGGTGTCGGACACGCCGATCAGGACGCCCTTGCCCGCCGAGCTCTCGACGAGCGGTGGGCACGGGTCGGCGCAACACGGCACCTCGGGCTCGGTGCCCTGACACATGCGCACACCGGTGAGGGAGACGATGCTGTTCTCCTTGAAGTCCGCGCGCCGCCCCGGGATGGCGTCGCGGGCCCGATCGAGGAACTCCGGCACCGTCGACCCGCCGGGAACGCCCAGGACCATCAGCCCGTCGTTCCGGTCGGGGGAGAGGATCTCGACGTCGAAGTACCGCTGCAGCTCGGGGACCACCTCGCTGCGCGCGACGATCTGCCCCTCGGCATAGATGTAGTCGATCCCACCCTCCCGGTCCGGCACCGCGACGACGGTGATCCCCTGTTCCGCGAAACGCTCCTGCACCAGTCGGAGCTGGGCGCGGAAGATCTCGTCACCCATCTGGCCCTCGGCACGTGCCATACCGTCTACCTCCAGTTGCTGTCTTCTCCGCCTACAGAGAGACGAGGCCGGTGATCGGATACCCCGTGTCGCCTGCGGCGCGCCAGACTACGGAAGATCCAGGCGTGGATCCCGGCGGTGACGTCGGCGCACCGGACGACCCGCACCGCCTGTTGCCGTTGGCCCTCTCCCGGCCCGAGGAGGCGCTGGAGCGCGCGGACGCGGTCCTCGCGCAGGATCCACCACCTCTGCACGCCTCCGTGGCCCACCAGGCCATCGGTGTCGTGCGGCGCGACAGGGGGGACATGGGCGGCGCCGTGACTGCGCTGCGGGCGGCCCTGCGGCTCGCCCGGGCGGCCCGGTCGTCACGGCGCGTGGCGGACGTGCTGGCCACGCTGGGTGCCACGCTGATCCTCGCCGGCCGGACGGTCGAGGGCCGGCGTCTGCTCGACGACGCGGCCGGCATGGTCACCGGCGCCCACGAGGGCCAGATCCTCATGCGCCGGGGAAACGCGCTGCGGATCCTCGGGCAGCACCGCGAGGCCAAGGAGGACCTCGACCGTGCGGTGCGCCTGCTCGCCCGCGCCCACGACACGCTCTGGGAGCCGCGGGCGCTCACCGCGCGGGCGTTCACGGCGCTCGCGCTGGGCGACAGCGCGGCGGCTGCGGCGGATCTCCACCGGGCCGAGCTCCTCCTCGGCACCACCGACCAGGAGCTCGAATCGGCGACGGCACTGCACAACCGCGGCGTCGTCGCGTTCCGGTCCGGTGACCTTCCCGCCGCGCTCACCTGCATGGACGGCGCCGCCGAACGGTTCGCCAAGGTGGGGGCGTCGTTCGTCGAGGAGCGGATGGAGCGGTGCGCGGTGCTGCTCGCCGCCGGACTCCCGCTCGACGCACTCGGCGAGACCACCGCGGCGATCGAGCAGCTCGACCGGGCCGGCGGGTCCCCCACCGAACGGGCGGAGCTGCTGCTCACGGCGGCGACGTGCGCCCTGGCGGCGGGTCGACCGGACCGGTCCCGGCGCTTCGCGGTCGCCGCCAAACGCTTGTTCGCAGGTCAGCGTCGCGACTGGTGGCGGGAGCACGCCCGACTCCAGGAGCTGCGGGCCCGGGTGGCGGGCGGGGAGGCCGGGCCGGCGGTGCGGCGCCAGGCGCAACGGTGCGCGCTGGCCCTTGACGGGCTGTCGTCCCCGGACGCCGACCTGGCGCATCTGCTCGCCGGCCATCTCGCTCTCACGCAGGGCCGCCCGGCCGACGCGGAACGGCACCTCGCGTCGGCCGCCCGCGGCCGGTACCGGGGACCGGCGGTGGCGCGGACGGTGGGCTGGCTCGCGGAGGCGCTGCGGGCCGAGGCCGTCGGGGACGGGCGCCGCCTGTTGCACGCCTGCCGTCGGGGCCTGCGGGTGCTCGACGAGCACCGGGACACCCTGGGCTCGTCCGAGCTGCGTGCCCAGGTGACCCTGCACGGTTCGGTGCTGGCGCAGCTCGCACAACGCCAGGCGCTGCGCCATGGCACCGCTCGGCTGCTGCTGGTCTGGAGTGAGCGGTGGCGTGGCAGCGCGCTCGCCGTCCCGCCGGTCCTCGCACCGGACGACGCGGCGCTGCGCGCCGACCTCGCGGCCGTCCGTGAGATCACCAGCCGGCTCGACCGGGGCGGCGGACCGGCGACGCTGCGCCGCGAGCAGCTGCGCCTGGAACGCTCGATCCGTTCGCGGGCCCTGCGTACGCCCGGGGCCGGGACGAGCACCACCCGGCCGTTCGACGTCCGGGCGTTGCTGGACGAGCTGGGCACCGACCGCCTGCTCCAGCTCGTCGACGTCGACGGGCGACTGCACGTCCTGGTGTGCGGCGGCGGGCAGGTGCGCCGGTACACCGCCGGCCGCACCGTGGACGCCGCGCGGGAGGTGGACCTGGCCCGATCCGGGCTCAAACGGATCCTGAGACGCCCGTCCGGCGGCGCGATGGACCTGTTGCACGCGGCGGCGCCCCTGCTGTCGGCCGCGCTGCTCGGGGACGCCCGCGGGCATCTCGGGGACGGTGCCGTCGTCGTGGTGCCACCCGGAATCCTGCACGCGGCGCCATGGGCGATGCTGCCGGAGCTGCGGGACCGTGTGGTGAGCGTCGCGCCGTCGGCGAGCGCGTGGCTGCGGGCGCGCCACGCCCCACCGGCTCCGTCGACGCGGGTCGTGCTCGTCCGGGGCCCGGATCTCGACGCCGGTGAGATCCCGGAGCTGGCCCGCCGCTACCCCGATGCCACGGTGCTCGGCGACGGCACCGCCACGGCGGCCCGCGTGCTGGACGCCCTCGACGGCGCCGATCTGGCCCACGTCGCCGCACACGGCACGTTCCGGGCCGACAGCCCATTGTTCTCGTCGCTCCAGCTGGACGACGGCCCGCTCACCGTCCACGACCTCGAACACCTCGGCCGGGCCCCCCGCCGGCTCGTGCTCCCCAGCTGCGACTCCGGCCTGCTCGTCCCCGCGGGTGCCGACGAGCTGCTGGGTCTGACCGCGTCGCTGCTGCCGCTCGGCACGGCCGGGGTGATCGCGGGCGTCGTCCCGATCGCGGACGGGGCCACGGCACCGCTCATGACGGCCCTGCACCGTCACCTCGCCGAGGGCACCACGCTCGCCGAGGCCCTGCACCGAGCCCGCCCGGCTCCCGACGCCGAGCCGACCGCGCTGGCGACCTCCTGGTCGTTCATCGCCCTGGGCGCCGGCTGAGCGCGGGCCTCAGGTCCGCTCGACCCGGCGCAGGGCCGACCCCGGCTTCCACGTCTGGACGACCAGCGCCGCGCCGTCCGCGCTCAGCCCGATGAGTACGACCTCCTCGATCTCGGCACGTAACAGCTCCCGGGGGTCGTGGTCCTGTGCGTGTGTGTATCGAAGATCTTCTTCACCCGACCGGCGACATCGGGTACGGCGTCCTCGACGTCCTTCCAGGTGGTCATGCGCCCAGCATGGCGCGCCACCCCGACAGAACCGGTCCGGGTTCAGTCCGACGGCAGCGGGCGCCGGCGGGCAGCCCGCAGTGCGGGCAGCGTGCCCGCGACCGCGGCGACCAGGACCAGCACGCCGGCACAGGCCAGCACGGAGTCCACCGGGACGACCGGCCGCTCGCCGATGGCCTGCACCGACAGCACGCCGAACAACACGCCCAGAGCCGTGCCCACGAGCACCCCGGCGAGCCCGAGCAGGGTGCTCTCCACCCCCAGAGCCGCGACGACCTGCGCCGGGGTCAGCCCGAGGGCACGCATGGTCGTGGACTCCCGATGACGCTCCCGGACCGCCAGTGCCAGAGCGACGGCGACCCCGCAGACCGCGACCAGCACCGTCGCGGCGACCAGCCCCAACGCCACCGCGCTGGTCAGCCGCACCGCGTTCTCGAGCTCCACGCGCGCGTCGTCGGGCACCCGCACCAGTGCGGCGTCCCCCGGCTCGACGGCCGCGGCGACGGCCTCGCGCAGCGTCTCGACCTCCACCGCACCCGCCGGAATCACCAGCAGCTGGCTCAGGGTCGACCCGTCGGGGACGATGCGGGGCAGGTCGAGGGGGTGCACGGTCACGGGTGCGAGGATCCCGCTCGACCGGTAGACCGCCACCACAGCCAGCTCGACCTGCGTCGACGGCGCCGCGAACCGCAACCGGCTGCCGACCCCGACCTGCCAGGTCGCCGCCTGTGCGCGGTCGAGCGCGACGGTGCCCGGCACGAGGTCCGCCAGCGACCCGGCGTCGAGCGCCCCGTCGAGCAGCGGGGGGAACGTGGAGACGTCGACGGCGGTCAGCCCCACCTCGGTCCCGTCCCCGACCTCCATCGACGCGGATTCGACCGTCGCGACGGCCCCGACCTCGACCAGATCGCGCAGGCGTGCGGCCAGGTCGCCGGGCAGCGGCTCCCGTCCCGCGGACTGCGCCGTCACCGGTGCCGGGAACTGGGAGGCGATCCGGTCCTGCACCGAGAGCGTGATCGACTGCAGCCCTACCAGCACCACCGACAGCAACAGGCCCGACAGCACCAGCGCCGCCGCCGTGGTGCTGGCGCGGTCCGGGGCCCGCAGCACCGACCTGCCCGCGAGCCGGCCCGGAAGCCCTGACAGCCGGCCCAGGACCGCGCCCAACAGCCACGCCACGGCGGGCAGCAGCAGTGGCCCCGCGGCCAGCACGGCACCGAAGGCGAGCACGACGGCGCCGGCCACGAGCAGCAGCGCCGACTGCGGGTCGCCGGCCCCGAGCACGGTCAGCACGGTCGACGCCACGACCAGCACGACGGCGGTGACCACCCGCACCACCCGCGGCACGAACCGCTGCGACCGCACTGCCTCGCCGGCGATCGCGGTGGGCCGCTCACCGCTCACCTGCACCGCGGGCCCGACCGCGGCGAGCAGCGTCGTCACCACGGCCCCCGCGACGCACGCCAGCAACGTGGCCAGCGGGATCCCGGGGGACGGCAGGTCCTCCCCGAGGCCGACACGGATCGCGATCCGCACCAGCTCCACCAGCCCGAGTGACAGCAGCACACCCAGCACCCCGGCCGCGAGACCGGTCAACCCGGCGTCGACGAGCAGCGCACGCAGCACCTGCCCGCGCCCGGCCCCCACCCTGCGCAGCAGCGCGACGGTGTGTCGCTGCCGTCCGGTGACCACGCCGAACACGCACGACGTGGTGAGCGCGGCGGCGAGCACCGCGGTGGCACCGAACACCGCGAGCGCCGCGAAGATGCCCTCGACCCCGCCGAGCGTCCCACCGAGCTCACCGGCCCGCACGTCGTCGCCGTCGACCACGCGGGCGCCGTCACCGGCGGCGGCGACGACGCGGGGCGCCAGGTCGACCGGTGCGACACCGGGCGCCGCCAGCACGTCGAGCTGGGCGGGGTCGGCGCCGGTCAGCCGGGCCGTCACCGCCGGCTGCATGAGCACCGTGTTCAGCACCTGCAACCGCACCCGGACGACGCCCGAGACGACGAACTGCTCCTCGTCGCCGTCCACGCCCACCAGGGACAGCGGGTCGCCCAGGTCCAGGCCGGCCCGGCGGGCGGTCTCCTCGCTGATCGCGACGGCCTCGGGATCGGCCGGCAGCCGTCCCTTCACCAGCGGGTGCCGGGACAGTGGCCCGGTCACCGCGGCCAGCGCCGTCCACGGTTCGCCGTCCCCCGGAGATCCGGGGAGCGACACGACGACGGTGCCCGTCCCGGACGACGCCACGCCCGCGACACCGGGAACGTCACGCACCTGCTGTTCGACGTCCGCGGGCACGGTCTCGGATCCGGCAACCGGGAGCACGACGAGGGCGGCCGCCTGCGGCGTCCCGGCCAGTTCCCGCATGATCGTGGTACGCGCGCTGTCGGTGAGCATCAGGGACGTGGCGGCGAACGCGGTCGCCACCACGATCACGAGGCCGACCAGCAACTGGCGGCCGGGACGCCGCCAGCTCTGGGCGAGCACGGCGCGAAGGACGGCGGCGGGCACGACGGGGTCAGGCGTGACGCGCGGAACGAGGAGCCGGGACGCCGTGGCGACCGGTCGCCGCCACCGTGGCCAGGGCGCCGTTCAGGTCGGCGAGCACGTCGAGGACCAGGTGGGCGGTGGGATCGAGGATCTGCCCGACGACGCGGCCCTCGTTCAACAGGAGCACCCGGTCGGTGTGCTCGGCCGCCAGGGGGTCATGGGTGACCATGACCACCGTCTGCCCCAGATGCTCGACCGAGGCGCGCAGGAACCGCAGCATCTCCCGCGCCGTGGGTCCGTCGAGGGCTCCGGTCGGTTCGTCGGCGAACACCACGTCGGGGCGGGGCAGCAGGGCCCGGGCCACGGCGACCCGCTGTTGTTGACCGCCGGAGAGCTGCTCCGGACGTTGCCGCAGGAGGTCACCCAGGTCGAGCACGCCGAGCACCGTGTCGAACCACGTGTGGTCCACCTGGCGCCCCGCCACCTCGACGGGGAGCATGATGTTCTGCCGAACGGTGAGCTGTGGCAGCAGGTTGTAGGACTGGAAGATCACCCCGACGCGGTCCCGGCGCAGGCGGGTGAGTCTGCCCTCCGACAGGCGCGTGAGGTCCGTGGCGCCCAGCAGCACCTGCCCGCTCGTGGGCGTGTCCAGCCCGGCCAGGCAGTGCAGGAGCGTCGACTTGCCCGAACCCGACGGGCCCATGATCGCGGTGAACCGGCCGCGCTGGATCGACACCGTGACGCCGTCGAGCGCGTGCATCTCCTGGCGCCCACGGCGGTACACCTTGGTCAACTCGATGGCCTGGACCGCATCGACGGGCAACGGGCCCTCGCGGTACTCCGGCGAGCGCTCGCGTCTGCTCTCCGCGCGGGTCGGCCCACGGCGCTGCGGCCCGTCGTCGGAACCGTGGCGGGAGCGGCGTGGGACCCTGCCCCCGGTCAGGATGCGAACGCTCCTGGCCGCTCGGACGAACGTCGGACGGTCACCACGAGGCCTTTCGATCAGGAGGTCGCCCATGGGTCGGGGCAGGTCCAGCCCACCTACGATGGCGCACCGCGTCCGGGCCCGATCGGCCGGGACGAATCCTGAGCGGCGGATGGCTCCCTAGCGACGGTGGCCGGTCGACGGGGTCGGCGCGCAGGCACCACCGAGGTGGGCCGGGTCCGGACGCGGGAGCAGGGTCGATCACCCGGTGGGTTCGCCCCGATCTCGGTGGCGACGCCGTGGCTGACCGCAGTGACCGACTCCACCGCGCCGGCCGGGTCGCTCTGCCGCTCACCCCGCCGTTCGAAGGGGCCGTTCGAAGGGGCCGTTCGAAGGGGCCGTTCGAAGGGGCCGTTCGAAGGGGCCGTTCGAAGGGGCCGTTCGCACAGCTGATCGGAACGGTGCGCGCCCACCATGACCGGTTACCCGCGCGTACCCTCCGGCCGACAGACCCCGGCGACAAGGAGAACGACGATGCCCGAAGCAGTGATCGTCGCAGCGGCCCGATCCCCGATCGGGCGCGCGTTCAAGGGCTCGCTGGCGAGCATCCGCCCCGACGACCTGACCGTGCAGCTCGTCCGGGCCGCCCTCGACCAGGTCCCCCAGCTCGACCCGACCGAGATCGACGACCTGATGCTCGGCTGCGGCCTCCCCGGTGGCGAGCAGGGCTTCAACATGGCCCGGATCGTGGCGGTGATGCTCGGCTACGACACCGTCCCCGGCACGACCGTCACCCGCTACTGCTCCTCGTCGCTGCAGACCACCCGCATGGCCCTGCACGCGATCCGGGCCGGGGAGGGTGACGTGTTCGTCTCAGCGGGCGTCGAGGTCGTGTCGCGGTTCATGAAGGGCAACTCCGACTCCCTGCCCGACACCCGCAACCCGGTGTTCGGCGACGCGGGCGACCGGACCAGCCACATCGCCGAGAACGGCGCCGACTCCTGGAACGACCCCCGCGAGGACGAGCACCTCCCCGACGCCTACATCGCCATGGGCCAGACCGCGGAGAACCTGGCGCTGGTCAAGGGCGTCACGCGCGAGGACATGGACCACTTCGGCGTGCGTTCCCAGAACCTCGCCGAGAAGGCCATCGCCGATGGCTTCTTCGCCCGGGAGATCACCCCGGTCGTCCTCCCCGACTGCACCGTGGTCGAGAAGGACGACGGCCCACGCGCCGGTGTCACCTACGACGCCGTCAGCAGGCTGAAGCCGGTGTTCCGGCCCGACGGGCGCGTCACCGCCGGCAACTGCTGCCCGCTCAACGACGGCGCCGCCGCACTCGTCGTCATGTCCGACACGAGGGCCGCCGAGCTCGACATCACCCCGCTCGCGCGCGTCATCTCCACGGGCGTGTCCGGGCTCTCGCCGGAGATCATGGGGCTCGGGCCGGTCGAGGCGTCCACGCAGGCCCTCCTGCGCGCCGGCATGACCATCGCCGACATCGACCTGGTCGAGATCAACGAGGCGTTCGCCGCGCAGGTCCTCCCGTCGGCCCGCGAACTCGGCATCGACGAGGACAAGCTCAACGTCCACGGTGGCGCCATCGCGCTCGGCCATCCGTTCGGCATGACCGGCGCCCGCATCACCACCACGCTGCTCAACGGCCTGCGCACCCACGACAGGACCATCGGGCTGGAGACGATGTGCGTCGGTGGCGGCCAGGGCATGGCGATGGTGCTGGAACGCCTCAGCTGAGGCGCGGCGGCCACCGCACCGGAGCGCATTCCGGTGCGGTGGGGAGCCGCCGAACGCAGCGCGGCCCGGCACCCCGAGCGGGATGCCGGGCCGCGGCGTCGATCAGTGGGTCAGTTCTGGCGCAGGTAGCTCAGCAGGCGCAGGATCTCGATGTAGAGCCAGACCAGCGTGGTCATCAGGCCGAAGGCGATGTACCAGGCGAGCTTCGCCGGGGCGCCGCCGCGGATGGCCTGGTCGGCCTGGTCGAAGTCGAGCAGCAGGCTGAACGACGCCACCGCGATCACGACCAGGCTGAACACGATGGAGAGCCAGCTGCCGTCGCGAAGCCCGAGGTTGACGCCGAACAGGCTCGCCACGAGGTTGGCCACCATCAGCACCGTGACGCCGATCAGCGCGCCCATCAGCCACTTGGTGAACCGGGGGGTGACGCGTACGGCACCGGTCTTGTAGACCACCAGCATGCCGACGAACACCCCGGCCGTGCCGATGATCGCCTGTGCGGCGATGCCCGGGTAGATCGCGTCGAAGATCCCGCTGATGCCTCCCAGCGCCACGCCCATCGCCGCGGAGTAGAGCAGCACCAACGGCGCCTTGGCCCACTCCGACTTGAAGATGAGGACGAGGGCCACGACGATGCCGAGGATGAACGCCGGCAGCACGAGCACGTAGAGCCCACTGATCGCGGTGAGCACGCCGGCGGCGAGCGCGACGCCGCCGGTGACTGCCGTTTTCGTGACGACGTCGTCGACGGTGAGCGGGCGCTCGCCTGCGCCGGCGCGCCCGGGCTCGACCTCCGGCGCCCGAGGATCGGCGAAGGCGGCGGAGCGACCCATCGCGCCACCCTGGCGACCGAGGTTGTAGCCACCGGGCTGCCCCTGGGGCAGCTTACGGAAGGCCGGGTTGCTGCTGGTGCGCACCTGCATCCTCCTCCTCAAGGAACGGTCAAACGTGTTCGACCTTTCAACGCCGGAGATCCGCCCGACGTTCCCGCTCGGTAAAGCCGACTTTACCGCCCTCGACGATCATGCGGCTGCCCTGCCGTCCCGAGGCGGGTCCAGCGCGACACCGGCGTCCTCGAGCGCGGCCTCGGTGAACAGTCTGGCGTATGCGCGGTCGGAACCGGTGGCCCCGGCGAGCGGCGCGTCGACGCCCACCATGCGGCACGCCTCCAGGAGGGTGTCGTCGTACGCGGCCAGCAACGCCACCCGGCGGACCTGCGTGGACTGCGGGCGGTCGCACATCTCCCGGTGGAGCCTGCGCAGGTTGCCCACCACGGTCTCCCAGGTGGGGCCCGGCGGGATCCGCCGGCGCGAGCGGCGCTCGCCGAACGCGGTGACGGCGCGCGGCACCAGCCGGAAGGCCACCCAGAACATCACCGTCGGGGCGACCGCGACCAGCACGTACAGCAGCAGGCCCACCATGAGCGGACGGTCTCCCGTCACCTCGCCCACGGTAGCCCCGATCGCCGCGTCACACGATGGGAGACGGACGACGGCCGGCATCCGATCCTCACGCCGCGCCTCGTCCGGCGCGCGGGCACCGCTGCCCGCTATCCTCCGCGGCGGAAACGACGTCGCCGGTCACAGCGCCGGCAGTGAGGCGGTGGGACATGTGGGCGTTCTTCTCGGCGCGGCTGCGGACATGGCTGATCCTGGTGGTCGCCGCGCCTGTGCTCGGTTTCGTGCTGGGCAAGGTCGGTGACGTGATCGAGAGCCGCAGCGGGCCCAACTCCGTCAGCAAGGTGTTGCATACGGGACGCAGGTGGCTGCAGCGCCGATCGAAGGGCCCCCTCGCGTCGCGCGCGGCGGCCGACCCGACGGGCGCCCGCGACGCCGGCACGCCGGCCCGCTGACGGGCGGCGCGGATCGTCGCGGCGTCCGCTCTGCGAGTGTCGTCGTCCGTCTCCACCCTGCCCTCTACATGCTGATCCTCTCCAACACGCGTCGCTACGGCGGCTCCACGTCTCGCCGCTCGACAGCGTTTCGCTCCACAGCCGGCTCCACAGCCGGCTCCACGCGCCGATGAACACGTGCGCGGCGCCGTCCGCCGCGGCGTGAGTGCCGGGCGGGCAGGTTGGGTTCATCTGCGCCGACCGCTGGATGCGCAACCAATACGGCAAGCACCTGCGGGCAATGGTGTCCGAGCGGTTCAGCGTCGACGTCGTTCGTGCAGCACGACTCGCGTGTGTTGCTAGGCGGGGGCCGGCGACGCTCCTCCGTGTAGATCACGAAGTGCGGCTGTCGTACTGGTCGCCGCGGTTGATGAGCGATTCCAGCCGTGCCCGGTCCCGGCCCGAGATGATGACGCGGGCCCCCGCGCATGAAGGCGCGCGGCGATTCCCGCGCCGATGCCCGAGCTGGCTCCGGTGACGAGGACGACCCCGTCCACGACGCGCTGCGCCACTTCGTCGACCTCCTGTCAGGACGTCAGAGCGTCAGGCGGCCAGGGACCCGGCGACGATCTGCCAGGCCAGGGCGGACTTCGCCGCCAGGCTCAGCACCAGGTAGACCGACTCTCCGAAGCCGTAGTCGCGCCACGGGCCGATCTGCCGGTACTGCAGCCACTGGTTGACCGCGAAGCTCATGAAGAACGCGAACAGCGAGAAGAAGATGACGTAGACGAACGTCGGGACGCCGCCGGAGCCGACCAGGTTGAGGGTGATCGCCACCCAGGGCGCCACGCCGGCCACACAACCGAACCAGAACGGTGTGAGGTCGGCGGGTCGGCGCCCCGGGGGGTTGGTGCGCTCCTGGACCCAGCCGAACAGGATCATCGCCACGTTGGCGCCGATGATCGTGATGATCGCGCTCACCTGGGTGATGCCCGCGTACAGCGCGACCAGGATGACCATGATGGTCGAGCTGAGGCTGTACTCCAGCCACCGGAAGGGGTTGACTCCCCGCGCCAGACCGCGTTCGTAGGTGCCGCGGAGCACCACCCCCGTCAGCAGGTGGTCCAGCGCCGCGAGCGCCAGGAAGACCGCGATGGCCGGTCCGATCGCGACCGCGAACGCCGGCTCGGCCTGGGGCACCGCGGTACCCGGTGGGCCGGCGGGGTAGGCGGTGGTCAGGTCGATGGCGAAGTCGCTCGCGATGACGAGCACGGCGACGGCCTGGGCGGCGTGCAGCACGGCCAGGGCAATGTTCCAGGTCCGCAGACGGCGAAGGCGGGGCGCTGTCAGGTCGTGCCTGTCGCGGCCGTCGGACGCCGTTCGGTCCGGTCGTTCATCGAGGGGTGTGGCATGGCCGGACGGGGTCGACATGACCTAACCTTTACAGGTTGTAAAGCAACCCGCAAGGACGCGTGCAGCCGAGGGAGCCCGACGTGGACACCGCTCCAGCGACACCTCGCGACCGCATCATGGTCGCCGCGGTCGAGCTGGCCGGACAGGACGGCGTCCACCGGGTCACCATGTCCGCTCTCGCGGCGCGGGCGAGGGTGTCACGTCCCACTCTGTATGGCTACTTCCCCGATGTCGCCCACGTGCTTCAGGCCTGGGTGGAGCGCGAGGTGTCGCAGGTGCAGGCCCGGTTGCAGCACGTGCTCAGCACGGACGCCGACCCGATCGAGGTGCTGTCGGCCTACATCGATCTTCAACTGGCGTACTTCGCCGAGTCACCGACTCGCGCGCTGATCACGGTGGCCGCCCTGGGGTCACCGCCGCAGTCCGTCGCGCGCCACATCGAGGGTTTCCAGGCGGACGTCCGAGGACTGCTGGTGGACCTGCAGACGCGTGCGCGACTGCGCCCGGAGGTGGACGTCGACCTGCTGGCAGGACTGGTCGTCGCCGGCATCACCGCGGTGGCACCGCACGTGGTGAGCAGGCGGCTGACCGCGCTCGAGGCGCGCAAGTGCTTGCTCGACCTGCTGCTGCACGGGGCACTGCCGGACGATCGCGGCTGATCGTCCGGTCGGCCCGCGACGCCGCGTCGCAGCCGCCCGGTGCGGCGATGGCCCGGTCGACCGCGGCTCGCGCCGGTGGCACGGCGCGACCTGTGGAGAGAATCGACCGCGGCCGACGGACCTACGCGATCTTGTCGAGGGTGACGTAGTAGCCGAGGCCGGTGAGTTGGTGGATGAGCCGGTCACGCCGGCGGTCGGTGTTGCGG
>Ga0209591_10000250_pt1 | contig 70620 bp, 55 predicted proteins | sample MAT01_FD_187207 | JGI IMG/M metagenome (GOLD analysis project Ga0209591, IMG submission 187207) | Freshwater microbial communities from Lake Fryxell liftoff mats and glacier meltwater in Antarctica - MAT-01 (SPAdes) (version 2) | ecosystem: Environmental > Aquatic > Freshwater > Ice > Liftoff...
CGCTTCTTCTTCGAGGCTTTCGTGGGCACCTCGGATGGGGTGGTATTGGTCATGTCGTTGCTTCCCTCTGCGACTGCCTCGGGAGAGGGAATGGTTCCGGTCGCCCTACGGGCTCCCTACACCATTTCCTCTCCCGGCACCTCGTAGCGTAATGTTTCCTTCCCCTCAGGACACCAACTCAGAAACGGCGGGCTGGTTTTTCGTTTTCTGCGCCCATTCCTGGAATCCGCGCTCAAGTTAGCCTCCCCATCGCCTACGTTCCCAATTCGATCTCCCCCTGACTTCGAACGAAATCCAGCACCGATTGATGGGTCCCCAATCCCTGGCCCGAGCCGGACCTCACAACCCCAGTTTCACGAACACCTGATAGTACAGATCATGCCCGAAATCGTTCGGGTGATTGATGTTGTTCCCGAGCAGATCTTCCGGCTTTTTCCGGGCAACGACGGCCTGCCAGTTGTGGAAGACGTCGGCGTAGGCGCAGCCGGTTGCGGTGGCGACCTGGGCGGTGGCCGCGGCGTAGTCCTCCATGTGATGGGAGCCGTAGGTCCACTCGGGGTTGGGCGGGAAGGCCGAGAAGAGAACGATTTCGGCCGGCGTCTCTGCGCGAATGCGATCGACGAGGGTCCGCAAGTTTGCGGCAAATTGGGGCACGGGAACGCCCCCGCGGTTGTGATCGTTCATCCCGAAGCCAATCAGGACGAGGTCGGGCTTCTCCCGGAGAACTTTGTCCGCCAAGCGTTGGAGACCTTGGACCGTGCTATCACCCCCGGTCGCGCCGTTCACCGCGGTGTGAGTGGCTCCGGGATAACGCTGCTGCAGGTGGTCTGTCCAACGCTGCCAGAAGATCAATCCCGGCGCCGTGGCATCGCCGCCGGCGGTAATGCTGTCGCCGAAAGCGACCACTTTGAAGGGCCCGCCCTGGTTCAGGCGCGTGCGACTGCGTGCGAGGAAGGCGGTTTGATCCGATTGGACGGGCCAGGCAGCGCCCGGGGCGTGTGGGTAATCCACAAAGGCAAAGAAGGCGGTGTTGCCGAACCCGGGAAACTTGGAGTGATCGAAGTTCGTGGCGCCGTAGAGGACGTTGGTGCGGAAATCAGGCAGCCGTGAGGTGGGTGTCCGACGCAGAGTTCCGGCCGAACGATCGACGAGGTAGTCTACTCCTTCAACGTAGATGACCGAGTTGCTTTGCGGGAGAAAGGAACTGCGCACCTGCAGCCGTCCGAGAGGAATGGCCCACAAGGCGGCCGGAGTTTCCCCGATAAAGACTACGGATTCGCCGATTTGTTGAACCGGCTTGGGTTTTGAAGTGGCACAGCCAGAGAATAGCAGGGCGAGTCCCAGGAAGAATCCCGGCGGCGGTAAGCAGATCCGTTTCACGTAGGTCGAGACTGAGGCCGAAAGGTTGGCGGTCACAAGCCGCCCTTGGGGTGAGGGTGATGAAGGGGGGCCGCGGCAAGGGGGGCTGAGAGGTGAACGTGGGGCGTTTCGGGGTTCGGGGGCTTCCCGCGTTCGGCGTCAGGTTTTGCGGGGCGGAGCGGCATTGAAGGGGGCCGCGCGGCAACGCTGCCCTACCCAGGCTGGGTAACTGGGGATCGCCAAATCTGGGCCGCTCACGTAATTCTTCACCCATGCCGGTACCGCCTCCCCCTCCTTCCTATACCCCCGAGCAATTGGTGGAACTTGCCCTCGGGGTGATCCGATCGGCACGCTTTCCCCAATTAGCCACCTTGGATGGAGATCAACCCTGCCTCCGTCCTGTCTCGCCGGTTAAGGTGGACGGGTTCGTTCACTATGTCGCCAACCTGCGCTCGTATCATAAGACCGTGGAACTGGCGGCCAATCCGCGCTGCGAATTGTGTTACCTCGACGAACACCACAACCAGGTTCGCCTGACCGGCACCGCCGCGGTGGTCAGCGAGCGGGAGGTGTTACAGGAGATTTGGGATGCCAATCCGCTCCTGCGAACCTATCTGGGTTCTCTCGATAATCCGGCGCTGATCGTTTACCGGATCACTCCGAATCGGGTGCGGTACATGAAGGAATGGGCGCTGGAATATTATGAGGTTCCCCTAGCGTGAATTGCCCGGTGAAGCTGAGTGGACGAGTCCTCGTCTCCAGCGCATGCTGGCTCGCACCATGAAGTTTCCTCTCCTCGTCCAATTCTCCGGCGGATTGCTGTCCGCGTTGTGTCTTTTTCAGACTTTTGCTGCTGATCCGGCCCCGCGGATCGTGACTGCGGGCGTGCCGGGTGCGCCGCCGTCCGATGCGATCGTGCTGTTTGACGGCCAGAATCTCTTGGCGTTTAAGACCAGCGAAGGCGGTGCTCCCAAGTGGAAAGTTCAGGATGGGTATGCCGAGGTCAGCAGCGGTGGCATCTTGACCAAGGAAGAATTCGGAGCGGTGCAGCTGCACGTGGAATGGGCCACGCCGGCCGAGGTGAAGGGCGAAGGACAAGGCCGCGGCAACAGTGGAATTTATCTGCAGGGTCGATACGAAATCCAAGTGCTCGACAGCCACAACAACCCCACCTACCCCAATGGCCAGGCTGGCTCCTTTTACTTACACTCCGCTCCGTTGGTCAATGCGAGCCGCAAACCGGGTGAGTGGCAGGCTTATGACATTATTTTCCATCCGCCGCAGACGGGTGCGGACGGCCAAGTGACGCCGGGATCCTTCACGGTGCTGCACAACGGCGTGCTGGTGCAGGATCATGTCCCGGTGGCGGGCGATGCGACGACGGCCGCCCAATTCAAAGGCGTCACCGCCAAGGGGCCAATCTTCCTGCAGGATCACGGCAACCCAGTTCGCTACCGCAACATCTGGGTGCGGAAACTCGACTGAGTTAGGATCGGAGGCATGCGCCGGAATCAACCAGGAATGAACCGAAATTCGGTGGGTTCTCGTAACTGGGTCGGTTGGGCCATCTTCCTGGCTGGATTCCCCTGGGCGGGAGCAGCTGGCCGGTCGTGTGGTCCCACCCCTCGTTTGCCCAGGGGCACGTGCGGGTGCGGAACGACGAAGAAGTCATCTGCGTGGACTTACGAGCCGATCCGAAAGGCCTGCGACCGACTCAATAGCCGCCGGTGCCGGTCCAAGAGCCCCAAGCGTGGTTCCAGTCGGCACTGCTGTCGGTGCGAGCTTCCCGGAGGGATTTTTGCAGGGCGGCATTGTCGGCGGCATCGTTTCGCTCGATTTCTCGGCGCGTCCGGAAATCTTGATAATGCGCGGGCGGGCTGATGAAGAGCTGTTTCTGGCCGGGATCGGGGTCAACGAAGAAGATTTTTCCCTGCCGTTTCACGGTGGTGATTTTCTCGGCGGGCAACGTGGCCGTTGCTTCTCCTGAGCCGGAGTCGTGACCGGAATCACGTGGAAACCGGAGTCGGCCACGAGGCTTTCGGTTTGCCGCTTGGGGGTGGAGCAACCCAGCCCGAGAAGCATCGTGAGAAGACCGAGGAGGCTCAGCAATGAAATAACTGGTTTCATTGACAAATGTGCGACGTACGACCAGCCAAAGGCTAAGGGGGCGACCTAATCCGTCTAGTGGGATCCCGGCGGGGAGAGAGTCCAGAGGCCCGAGGTCCGAGGTCGGCGGGGAGTTATCTGGGGGGGACTTCCCTTGGTTTCGACTCTTGTTCTTCGCTACCCTGCGCGCATGCCGAATCCGGTTGAACTTCGTGAGGGTGATACTGCCCGGGCCGTCGTCTACCCTGAGCTGGGAGGTTGGCTCACCCGCTATGCCCGCCGATTGCCGGCGGCCGGTTGGGTCGATGCTGTGCATCATGACGAGGCGGTGATTGCGCGGTATCCGCAACAAATGTGGGCGGGCAATCCCGTTCTGTTCCCCCATGTGAGCTACAACGTGACGGAGGAGAAGGAAGGCAGTTATGTGCTCAACGGCACCATCTACCAATCGCCTCAGCATGGATTTGGCCGGCGCGTGCCCTGGCGTGTGCTCGACCAGACAGAGAGTTCGGTTGTCCTCGAATTGACGGACTCGGAGCAGACCCGCCCGAGCTATCCCTTCGCCTTCCGACATCAGTTGACTTACCGGCTCGCGGGCGGGCGTCTTGAGTGGGAACAGATCATTGAAAATCGGGATGCTCAGCTGCTTCCCTTCAGCGCTGGATTCCATCCCTATTTCCGGGTTCCCCTGGCGGGAGGCGACCGGAATGCGTGTGTGGTGCGCTTGCCTCGGGCACGCCGGTTTCATCCGGTGGATCATGCTAATTCGTTTTTTGACGAACCCTTTCCCGCTCAGGATTTGCGAGTGGCCACCGACGTGAGCGAAACGGTTTTCCTGGGTGAGCTTGGGCGCGCCGAGGTGGCATTGCGGGATGAGCCTGGACGGGTGGAAGTTCGACTAAACTTTGCGGCGAATCCGGCGTACCGTTTCCTGGCCTTATGGGCGCCGAACCCCTCCGTGCCTTTTTATTGCATTGAGCCGTGGACCGCGTTGCCGAATTCGTTCGGTCGCAGTGATGGAGAAGTCGTGTTGCTCGAGCCAGGTGAGATGTTTCGAGCCAACCTGTGGATGGAGTTGGCTGAGCTCCCTGAGGCGAAGTTGAGAGTTGAGAGTTGAGAGGTCAGTCGATTGGTATTTTGTAGAAGCACTGCCAGTCGCCGGATCCGGATCCGAGGCTGACCTTTTTGCCGTTGAACCATTCGACGTGGGCGTCTTCGAAGAGGAAGTTTCCTCCGCTCGGCGCGCCGCCGGCCGCCGCGTGATTGGGGGTTTTCCATTTCCGGCCATCATCGGTGGTTACCCAACGAAGACGTGGGTCATAGATGTTGGTGGTGCGGGGGCCGAGTCCCTGCAAACGATCAATCAAGACCGGGGCGCGGCTAAATTCGCCGCCGAACTTCTTGCGCGCACTCCAACCACCAATTTTTTCGGAATTGTGCGGCCAGTTCTCCCCGCTGCCGACGATCCGGCTGGGTAGATAAAAGAAGCCGGTCAGAATGGGGCCGCGTTCGGGTCCGGTTGTCCCCGCCCGCCAGGTATCGGCCTGGCGATGCCATTCGTCGGTGGGGCAATAGAGCACGTTGTTGGCCGCCTTCTTGTCCGTCTTGGAGTTTGGTTTGCCAGACTTGATCAGGTACGTCTCCCAGAAGACCGCCATCGTGGTGCTGACCCAGCTCAAGCCCTCGCCCTGACGGTTATCCGGGAAGGAATCCTGAAAATCGCCGGCATACATGGCCAGGGCCACGCCCCACTGTTTTTCATTGCTCGTGCAGAGTGAACGCTGGGCGGAGGCTTTAGCTTTGGCCAAGGCGGGGAGCAGCATTCCCGCGAGAATCGCAATGATCGCAATGACCACGAGAAGTTCGATGAGCGTGAAGGCGGCGGTTGGGTGGGGAGTGTGATTTCATAAAAGAACCGGCGATGAAGCTGGAATGAGCACATTCATTACCCAACCCAGGCTCCTGGGACCATTTGTTGGAGATGGTTTGTTGCCTTGAATTAGACTGCGGGATCTTCCGCGCTGACACAAATCCTCAATGCGTCGCGACTCACCGGAGAATCGAACCCACGTTCGAAAAGAGCTCTGGCAACGCGCAGCGTGGGGAATTCCCAGCCGTGCCGACTTTGGTCGCATATGCGACCAAAGTCGGCTAGAGCTGGGGAAGGTGAAGCTTGCTGTGCTCGAGCGGCCTCGGGTCTTTCTCCGCAAGCGGCACGCCTCAGGCCGGTCGTTCCAGGCGGAAGAGTTTTCCCTGGCGGATGTAATCGTCTCGTCCGGCGCGGCCAACGAAATCCAGTTTAACGGGGTCGGGTTTCCCATCCGCGGCGAGCACCGAGTCGTCGACGTGGAAGTGGACGATTCGGCCGAGGACGACATGACCGGCGATCGCGCCGTCACCGACCTGGATTATTCGGTCCAGTTGGCATTCGAAGGCTACCGGAGCGGTGGCGACGCGCGGAGGGCGGACTTTAAGGGAAGGGCTGGCCGGAATCTGGAAGCGTGTGAACTCACTCTCGCCATAGGGTAGGGTGGCGGCGGTGGCATTCATGGATTCGGCGAGGGCAAACGGAACCAGATTGACTACAAACTCCCGAGTGGCCTCGACATTTCGCAAGGTATCCTTCGGTCGACCGTGCCGGTCGTTCGCCGGACAGAACAGCAGCGTGGGCGGCCGGGCGCAGACCCCTTGAAAGAAGCTGAACGGGGCCAGATTGGTCCGACCGTCGGGCGAAAGCGTGGAGACCCAGGCGATGGGACGGGGAATGATCGTGGTGATCATCCAGTGGTACATATCCCGGGCACCGAGGGTTTCAGGGTCGAGCTCCATACCAGAAGGTGGACTTTGATTTCAGGAAAACAGAGGAGCGAGCAGTGAAGTTGAAGGTCGAGGTGAAGCCCAGCACGAGTTACCAGAGACTCCCTTGTTGGGGAACCGGCGGCGCGACCAATTCGTCACCCAGTTCGGCCAGCAGACTGCGAAAGTTCCACCGCTGATACATCCCGCGCAGGGCGGTTTTGTCTGGCGCCCGGGAAACTAGAGCGTCGAGTTCCGGACCATCCGGTAGCGCGCAATTCAGGCGCACCATCAGTTGGTTACGTCGGGCGGCATCGGCGGCACCGAGCAGAGCGGCGCGTTGGTGTTCCGATTTGATCTCGGCCAAACGCCCGTACAGAACTTCGATAGTCTTGAACCGCTTCAGCAGTTCCGCGGCGGTCTTGGGTCCCACGCTGGGGACCCCAGGAATGTTGTCCGCGGCGTCACCGACCAAGGCGAGCCAATCCACAATTTGAGCGGGCTCAACGCCGGTCTTGGCGGTGACGTCGGCGGCGGTCCAGATTTTGTCCGATTTATCGATCGGATTTAAAAGGCCGACCTGCTCGTTGACCAGTTGCAGGAAATCCTTGTCGGAACTGGCAATGACGACCTTCCAGCCGGCGGCTTCGGCGCGGCGGGTGTAGGTGCCGATCCAGTCGTCCGCTTCGGTGCCGTCCTTAACCAATTGGGAATGTCCGGCGGCGTCGAGCCACTTTTCGAGTTGGGGAAATTGGGAAACGAGCGCCTCGGGCGTTTCGGGTCGGTTGGCTTTGTATTCCGGCAGGGCGGCCAGGCGTTCGGCGGCGAGACCGCCATCCCAAGTCACCAAGAGATGAGTCGGCTTCAACGTCACCAACATCTTCTGGAGCATTTTGATGAAGCCGAAGATGGCATTGGTGGGTGAACCGTCGGGCGCATTGAGGGAACGGATGGCGTGGAAGGCGCGGTAGGCGTAGGCGTGCCCGTCGACCAACAGGAGGCGATTCGACATTGCGGCCAGGCTGCGGTTCCGGAGCCGGGCGGCCAGCAAAAACACGTTCTCGTTTCGATTTCATATTGGATGAATCTTCCGGGTGAGGCGGCGTTTGTTGGTTAGCCGAACGGGGTAAGGGGCCAGTCGCGGCGCAGCATCCCTTCCGCTTCGCAGTGGCGGGAGGGGCCCGACCCGCCTAGTATCGCCCTTCTGTGACGAATTCTAATTCCACAACCCGCCCCCGCCGGGTGGGTCTGATCTCCCTCGGTTGCGCCAAGAATTTGGTCGATGCCGAGATCATGTTGGGCTCGCTGCTGCAATCCGGGGTCGAAATTGTGAACGATCCGGCTGAGGCCGATGCGGTGATCGTGAACACCTGTTCGTTCATCGATGCGGCCCAGGAGGAAAGTGTGGATACCATTCTCGAATCCACCGAGTTTCGGGCGCAATCGCGTCCGGGTCAGGCGGTGATCGTGTCCGGTTGCATGCCGCAGCGGTTCCGGGATGAGTTGCCGAAATTGCTGCCCGAAGTCGATGTCTTCATGGGCATTGATCAGGTCGAACAGGTTGGGCAGTTGGTGGAACAGGCCATTGCCGCGCGTCAGGTGAAGCAGGCGGGAAGTTCGACACTCAAAGCTCAGAGTTCCAAGAAGGCGGTTCGGGCGTGTCTCACTGAATTGGAACAACAGCGCGGAACCGAAGTCCACGACCACGAAGAGTCTCTGCGCGGAACTGAGACCTTCGGCCGAACGAAACAGACTCTCGGCGCTCCCTCCACTCTCCGCTCGGAACTCTCAACTCCCTCCTCCACTCAAGTCACGCTGCGGCCGAATTACATTCCGCACCACGACACACCCAGATTCCGGCTGACCCCGAAGCATTTTGCGTACGTCAAGATTGCCGAGGGCTGCAATCATCCCTGCAGCTTCTGCATCATTCCCCGAATGCGCGGTTCGCACCGCAGTCGGACGCAGTCGGATGTGGTGGCCGAGGCCAAGCTGTTGATTGCCGATGGAGTGAAGGAGTTGAACTTGATCTCGCAGGATTCGACCTATTATGGGCTCGACCTGCGGGCCAACCACACCCGGGCGATTTCGTCGCCGGAAAAATTCAAGGCGGCGACCCAGGCATTGGCGGCTGACGCCACCACTCTGTCCACGCTGCTGCGGGAACTCAACGCGCTGAAAGGCGATTTCTGGATCCGCCTGTTGTACACCCATCCGGCGCATTGGACCGATGAACTGATCCAAACCCTGGCCGAGTGCCGCAAGGTGGCGCGTTACGTGGACATGCCGCTGCAACACATCCACGACGAAATGCTCCTGCGCATGCGTCGGGAGACCAGCGGACAGTACATCCGCGAGCTGATTGCGAAGATTCGCGCGGGCGTTCCGGGAATGGCTCTGCGCACCACCTTTATTGTCGGATTTCCCGGCGAGACCGAAACGCACTTTCGCACACTACTGGACTTCATTACCGAGACGAAGTTTGAGCGTCTCGGGGTCTTTGCCTACTCGCAGGAAGACGGCACGATTGCCGGTAAGATGTCCGGGCAACTGACTCCGGCGAAGCGGCAGAAGCGCCGTGAACTCGCCATGGCGGCCCAACATGCGGTGGCGGTGAATGTTGCCGAGTCGTTTGTCGGACAGACCCTCAAGGTGCTCGTGGAAGGGGAGGCCTCAGGCAAGGCCTTGGCCAAGGCCAACGTGAGTTCTTGGGAACACGGGTTGATCCGCCAAGGCGAGACGGGAAGCTCCCAGCTCAAAGCGCAGACTCGCTATCTGGTCGCGCGGGGTGAGGCGGACGCGCCGGACATTGATGGTCGCGTTTATGTCCGCGGAGGTCAGTTGCCAGTCGGCAAATTCGCGACGGTAAAGATCATCGGCCACACCGACTACGACCTGATGGCTGAGCCGGTGTGACGGTTCGGCCTCGGGTGGGGTCCAGAATACCGAATGAAGATCGCGTCTTTGGGGCAACCTCGGTGGCGCAGTCTGGTCCTCGGGGCGGTCATTGTCTGGAGCGGTTGGTTGGCGTGGCAGCGGTGGAGTGAACCGCGTTGGCAAGGCCGCAACGTCGCCGAATGGTTTCGGGAGTTTCAACTCTCCCCGTCGAGAAATCTGCGGAATGGGCGAGAAGCGTTGCAGGCGCTCGCCGCTTTGAAGGACCATTCCGGGCCATTCCTAATTCACCACGCCCAGACGATTGGCGAGTTTTCGCCCTTCTTTAAGGCGACCGCCTGGGTTAGCCACAAGGCTCCCCGGCCTCTCTTGAGCCCGCTGGGTCCGCTGCTGGCCCGGTTAGAACGGCAAGCCGAGTTGGAATTGGATCGGCCGGTTACGGCGAGGAGGGCGCTTGGGGAGTTACGGCTTCCGGCGAAGCTATTGCTTCAGGTTCGTCCGGCACTGTCTGATCCGAATCCGATCCAGCAGTTGAAGGCGATCCAGATTCTGGGGACGGCCGGCTCCGGGGCAGAGGAGTGTGTTCCTCTGTTGACCCCGTTTTTAGGTTCAACGAACCCGTCGCTTTCGCAGTCGGCCCTCCGCTCAATATCCGAACTGGGTGAGGCGAGCGCGGCGGCGGTTCCCGAGTTGATCCGCTTGCTGGCATTTCCCGAATCGCCTGGGGTGACGTTCGCGACCTTGAAGGCGCTGGGTCGCATTGGGCCGAAAGCGGCGCCGGCCCTGCCCGCGATTCGCGCTTGGGGAACTCCCGGAGCCGCAACCAATCGTTTCACCATTCGGCAGGCCGCCCTCTCAGCCTTGGCCATCGATCCAGGTCAAATCTGGGCCTCGGACTGGTTGCGGACCCGCCTTGACTCGGGTGTCCTGAGCCACTTTACGACCTTCACGAATGTGGCGGCCCTGTTTGTGCCCGAGCTGTGGCATTGGGCGGAGGGATCCGAACTCGAGGAGTGGTTATTGTCCGTGGACCTCTTGAATCAGTTGAAGCTGGATCCGAACCGGTTAATCCAGACCGTCGAGCGTCGATTGGCGAGCGCGGCACCCGGGTCGGACGATGAACTCAATAGCGTTCACAGGCTCTTCCTATTGCAACCGGAACATCCCGAGGCCCTCCGAATCATGATCCGTCATCTGCAAAGTGCCGACCCCATCTGGGTTTTAGGTGTGCTTCAAAATTCGGTGGTCGGAGCCGAGACGTCTTCGCTCCTCCCGGAAGTCAGGAAGCTGATGGTCGCCCCGAATCCGGAGATTCAGCGTCAGGCGAAGCAGACGTGGTTTGAGCTGACGGGCCAGCCTTGAATTGGGAATGGTTCACGTAACTCGCCCTGTCCCCATCCCAATACTTAGAGTTGAGGATCTGGACCCAATTGCCAGGGTCTACTGAGCAATCCCTTCATGAATGCCTTTCCTTCTGCCGTGATTCGTCGGATCCAAATGGCGGATGCCGCTGCGTTCGCCCGCATATTTGAGGGTCTCAAGGTGATTCGGGGCACGTTACAATTGCCCTTCGCATCCGCCGACCAATGGCGTCAACGCCGTACCGCTGATTCCAGCGCCGGAGTCATATCTCTGGTGGCTTCGGTGGGAGAAGAGTTGGTCGGAATTCTGGGACTGCACACCCATCCCGGTCTGCCCCGGCGACAGCATGCGGCCGATCTGGGCATGGCGGTCCGGGATGATTGGCAGGGGCGGGGTATCGGTTCGGCGCTGGTCCGGGCGGCGCTGGAGTTGGCCGACGGCTGGATGCAACTCCGGCGGGTATCCCTCAGCGTGTTCGCCGACAGTGAACCAGCGATTCGACTGTATCGCCGGCTCGGCTTTGAGGTCGAAGGAACGCAGCGCCAGTATACGTTCCGGGACGGTCAGTATGCGGACGCGCTGCTGATGGCTCGGCTTCGGACTGAGTGAGGGCACAGAGCCGAATCTAAAACAGGCTCTCAGAACTCTCCGGCGGGGCGGAGGAAATCCACCGATCGGACCTCGAGCCGTGATTCGCCGCCTGGAGTTCGCAAGCGAGCGAATTCACCGGCTCGAAGATTGAGCAGCGCCTTGGCCAGCGGCGAAAGCCAACTGATCCAACCGCGTTCGGGGTCGGCCTCGTATACACCCACGATCCGATAGCGCGAGTCTTCGCCGGACGATTCTCGGACGACCACCCACGCGCCGAAGCGGGCCCGATCCTCACCGACGGGCGGTGGTGGGGTTTCCACCGCGGAACGAAGGCAATGGCGGAGACGGTGAATCTCGTCGTCCACCGCGCTGAGGCGAAGGCGCTCCTCGGTTGACTCGGCGGAAGCCAGGCGGGGACGTTCCACTTCGGTTAGACGTTCCAATTCCTCCCGCCAACGGAGCGCGCTTTCCGGAGTAACGTGATTACGGACACCGGGCGGCAAGGTCGGCGGGGGACGGCGTGCGACCGCGGGTTCGGGCGCATCATCGTTTTCTTTGGTGAAGGCTTTGCTCATGGGACGGGACGATGGGCGGAGTGCCCCGGCTTTAGATCAACTGATCATCCCGTAACCAAACCCCTTTCGCTGTTCGCGGGCGACCCAGGTTTCGGCCTCGCGGTCGCTGGGAAACCGTTGGCGATTGGAATCCCAATTGACCAACCGGCGCAGACGCAGGGCGATGGCGCCGATATGACACACGCTCACGCTGCGGTGGCCCACTTCCGCATTGCAAATCGGGGCTTTGCGGGTTCGGAGGCATTCGAAGAAATTCCCCATGTGGTCATCGCTGGCATAGGCCGACCAGGTCTTTTGGGTGAGAGGATCCTGCAGAATGCCGGGGTCGCTGGCGGCGAGGGTTCCGCGGCTGACAAAGATCCAGCCGTCATTGCCTTCGAACAGGATGCCGTTGGCCATCTGACCGGGAGGGGTTTTTGGATCGATCACGTTGCCGGCCGGCCCCTCGGTATCGACCGTGCGGCAGGTTTGAGTGACTCCGCTCGGATAGCGGTAGTTGACGAAATAGGTGCTGGGGAAACTGAATCCGCCCGGAACCGGATCGCGCAAAGGTTGAGCTTCGGCTTCGCTGGGGCCGGATTCACCGATGGCCCAGAGGGCGATGTCGTTGTGGTGCGCGCCCCAATCGGTGAGCGTTCCGGCGGAATAATCCCACCAGTAGCGAAAGGAGCCGTGACCTCGTTCCGAGACGTAAGGGATGTTGGCGGTTTGTCCCTGCCAGAAGTTCCAATCGAAACCGGCCGGTACTTCACTCGTGGCGAAGGGGCCTTCGTGACGTCCGGAGGGGAGGGAGGTGGTCACGTGTCGAAGTTTGCCTAAGCGCCCGTTTCGGACCAATTCGACCGCCAGTCGGAAGCGTTTATCACTGCGCTGCTGGCTACCGGTCTGGAACACCGTTCCGGCTTGCCTAACCGCTTCCACGAGGCGTCGGCCTTCGTCGATGGTTAGAGTCAGGGGCTTCTCAGAGTAGATATCCTTGCCCGCCTGGATGGCGGCTAAGTTGACCAAGGTGTGCCAGTGATCGGGCGTGCCATTGATGATGGCGTGCACTCTGGGATGTTGGACGCAGTCGCGGAAGTCCTTAAACCGCTTGGCCGAGGGAAACTGTTTTTGAGCTTCGTCGAGTCGGGCTTCATCGACATCGCAGAGGGCCACTACGTCGCTAAAGCGGCTGGCGAGCTTGGCATCGTGGCGGCCCATACCGCCGCAGCCGATGAGCGCAATTGCCGGGCGATCATTGGGCGACAACGGGATTCGGGTCGGAGGGTTGTCGGCTGCTTGGGTCAAAAACCAGCCAGGCAGGGCCGCGGTTCCAGTGAGAACGGTGGCGGACTGCAGAAAATGGCGCCGAGAGAGTCGGTCTACGGGCATGTCTAAGCCTCGCTAAGAGCCGCGCATGGGGCAAGCGCAGGTTGTGAAATCGCCGGCACACTCCCATTTGGTGCCCCCGTTCGAAGTTTCAGGCGATTTTCCGGAAGTGATGCGGAAGGAACCCGTCCGTTCGCGGCGACACAGTTATCAGCGATAGGCTGCGTTGACCCTCGGGTGGAAGGCCCGTAAGATGTCTCCCTCATGATTGCTGGAAAAATCGGTGCTTCGGTGGTCGCAAATGCGCAACCCAGCTTTCGCGTGGGCGATGAGCGGCTCATCAAATTGACCTCGTCGGCCGGTGATAAAGTGAAGTCATTGTTGACCCGGCAGGGTCGGCCTGCGGGGGTCTTGCGGGTGGCGGTCGTGGGAGGTGGATGTTCCGGTCTGCAGTACAAGATGGATTTGCAAGATCAGGCGCAAAATCGGGATATCTTGGTGGAAAGTGCGGGCGTTCAGGTGGTGGTTGATCCGAAAAGCGCGTTGTACGTAACGGGTTCGGAATTGGATTACGTGGATGCCCTGACGGACGGTGGTTTCAAAGTGAAGAATCCGAATGCGGCCACCAGTTGTTCCTGCGGAGAAAGCTTCAGCGCCTGAGCTGGAAAAACGCCGGAGCAAAAGACGTTCCGTTGGTTTCCTGTTTCCCTGATGAATCCTGACGCCTTTTCGCTATTTAACGAAACTCGAAGGCCCTGGCTGGAGGTTCAACTGTTGAAGGCCCGTTTTTTTGAGTGGTCGGCTGATGCGCACCCGGACCGGGTGCATTCGGGGACCGATTTAGCCAAAGAGGCGGCGACAACGCGCTACTCCGAACTGAACGTGGCCTACAATACGCTCCGGGAACCGCGCGACCGACTGCTTCATCTGTACGAACTGGAAACCGGGTCCAAGCCGCGAGACATCCAGCGCATTCCTCCGGGGACGATGGATTTGTTTACCGATGTGGGGCAGGCGTGCCGCGATGGGGATGCGTTCTTACAACGGAAGTCGGCGGCCACATCGCCCATGTTAAAGTTGCAGTTAATGCAAGAGGGCTTGGACTGGCTGGACCGGTTTCAATCGCTGCAACACCGGGTCAATGCCCGGCGCGAGGAACTGATGGCCGAATTGAAACTGCTAAATCCGGCCTGGGAGACGGCGCCGCCGCCCGGAGCGCCGGGTCGTCGGGAGGCGCTGCCGCTCGAGCCATTGGAGCAAATCTATCGAGCCTTAAGCTACGTCGAGCGGTGGACGGGTCAGTTGCAGGAGCGTCTGGTGCAGCTCGCGTTCTAGGAGCCCGTTGGAAACCCCTCCGGTTGGCGTCGGCTGGACCGGATCAGTCCTCTGCGGGGGAGCGCTGGTCTTACCGCCGAGGTCACGGCAAACTCCCTCGACGCGGGATCCCAGCGAGTTTTTCGATGGGATGGGAACTCCGCGGGCGGGTTGGATGTGGTGGAAGCGGATTCATCGGGTAGTTCACGATTGACTTTCTAGTGGTGTCCGCCGATTGAAATGCAGCCTTAATTCCTACGGGCTGGCTTTACCTCTCTTCGATTTCCAACCTCGCTATTCCCATGATGAAATTGTCACTCGTTCTTACCGGCGCTGCCCTCGCTTTAGCGGCGGGCTCAGCATTAGCGGCCAACACCGGAAGTCTGCTTGGGATTCTCCTTCCTCCGTCCCAAGCGGGTCCGCTTAAGCTCGTGACGTTCGACCCTGATCTCCGGCCGGAGTTTGACTTGGTCACCGGTGTAGCGTCGCCCTTGGGCGGTAATGTGGGGTTCGATCAGGACTTGGAACATGTGATTGTGCCGTATTCCTGGGGCAGTTGGAGTCATGACTACGAAGGCGACGCGTACGCCTTGGGGACTGCCTCTTTCGAACTCGTGATCAGCTTGCCCGCGGGCACGGGTGCCTTCGCCTTTTACGCCGAACCGGCGACCTTCATCTTCGAGTCGTTCTCCGTGCAGGAGACGAACAGCGCGGAGTTGTTGGAGTCGATTGAGGGCGATGGTGGAGCGGCAGGATTCCTGTTTAAGTCGGGAGCAAACTCGGAGTTGAACCAGATTACAATCAGGTCCTCGGCTCCGTTCGCGGTCGGTGAATTTTCAATCGCGGCCGTTCCCGAGGGATCGACTCACTCCGCCGCAGTGACGCTGGCGGGCTTGGCGGGCCTATTGACCTGGCGTCGGCGCCGGGTGGCTTGAATGCACCGTTCGATGAACCAATACCACCTGCGCGCTGCCTCGGTAGGGCGGATCAGGGCGGTCAACGCAGGCCGCTTCCTTCTTCCAATGCCGCTCCCAAAGGGAGCCGAAGTCGGATGAAAGTGGCCTGGACGGTTTTTGTTCTTTTAGCGTTCGCCCATGGCGAATTGCGCGCGGCCACTAACGCTCCGCTTTCCTCGTTCCCGCCTATGCTGGAAGGGACAAACCTGCTGAAGAGAAGTGCCAATCGTCCGGAACTCAGTCGGCGCCTACTTGTGAACGGTGTCGTGGTGAAGTTGGATCCTACCAACCGGTGGCTGGAAGTTCGGACGACCAATGGTGTGGAACGGGTGTCCTTTGCCACCAACGCCAATGTTCTGATCACCGGCCGTCCCTTGCCGATCAAAGAAGTCTTGGTGGGCGACCGGGTGGGAATGGTGGCTCGGAAAGACACCAATGGGCACTGGCAGTTGCTATCGCTGCGAGTCGCCGCCCGTCCGCCCGGTGAGGGTAACGTGAAGCGACTGGACCAGGTCACGACGAATGCGGCGCCTACGAAGTGAGGCTTGAAGTGCGCCCACGGACTGGGGACTACCTGATTTCCGGAACGTACGAGCCACGCTCCGAACGTCGGGAGCGCGAGTCCGAAGTAGGTCCACTGGTTGATCCCGTCTGGGAGCTCTTTACTTGATTTGACATAGCCCGGAAAGGCGAGTGAAAGCACCACGGAGTCGACTTTCCTTGCAGACCGGCTTTTCCCGGAAAGCCCGCACGGCTGAAAGCCCGGCTGAATCACCTTGACCTGAAATCGTTCCAGTCCTAGCAAGGCTAAGGCTCGATTTGAGTGGTAGAGGCATTCGGAGGTTCCTTCAGTATAATGCTGGCGGAGCCTTGCTTACTTTCCTCCCGAATCAGCCGGTTGTTTCAATCCGCCCCCCCATGATCAATCCTAAAACCGTCTCCCTGCTCCTCGCCGCGTTTGTCGCGGTTTGGGCGCATTCAGCCCCGGTCTCCTTGCCGCCGCAACGGACTGAGGCCATCAAGAAGATTCACCCCGGTCTCCTCCAGCCCGGGATTGAAGTCACTGTTGTGGTTCGAATGTCCGATCCTGCGTTGCTCTCCAAGTTGGGGAGGAATGCCAAGACCGCGGGCATGAAACTCAGCCGGGCCGAGCAGGCGGCATATGTCGCCCAGTTGAAGGCCAAACAAGAGGAAGTCATTAAACAAGTGATCGCCGGGGGCGGGTCCACGGCGGGAAGTTTGACGAAGGCCCTGAATGCCGTGTTGGTCCGAATCAACAGCGACAAACTGGTCGACCTCGCTGAACTGGCTTCGGTGTCCACCATCAAGCCGGTGGTCAACTACGAAATGGATCTCTCCGAGACCGTGCCCCAGATCGGGGCCACCGTCGTGCAAGCATCGGGAGTGACGGGCGCGGGAATCCGGGTCGCGGTGCTCGATTCGGGCATCGATTATACCCACAAAAACTTCGGCGGGGCCGGGACCCTGGCCGCCTACGCGGCCGCCTATGGTGCCGATCCGGCCGATCCGAAGAATAAGACGAGGGATGGCTTGTTCCCCACGGCTAAAGTGGTCGGCGGTTGGGATTTTGTCGGCGAAGATTGGCCTAATTCTCCGGAAACTTCGGACGAAGACCCGATTGATTTCGGCAGCCATGGATCGCACGTGGCCGACATCATTGCCGGCGCCAGTACTGACGGAACCCATAAGGGAGTCGCTCCCGGGGCGAGCTTGTATGCCTTCAAGGTGTGCAGCGCCGTGAGCACCTCGTGTAGCGGTCTGGGTATCATGCTGGGATTAGAAGCCAGCCTATCGCCTGATAGTCCCGTTGATGTGGAATTCATCGATAATCCGGTCGACATCATCAATCTGTCTCTGGGTTCGCCCTACGGTCAAATGCAGGACGACACGTCCTACATGGTTGAGGCGATCGCTCAATTTGGAATTACGGTGGTGGTTTCGGCCGGCAACAGTGGCGATCTCCCCTATATCGTCGGCTCGCCGAGCATTGCCCCAAGCGCGCTTTCTGTGGCCCAAACGCAAGTGCGGAGCGCGAAAGCGTTCAGCATCCGACTCTTCAAAAATGGCAATCGGCCGACTTCCGAGATTTTGAACACCGCGTTCCTCGACTGGGCGCCGGTCAACAAGACCGTGAATGGTCCGCTGGTTTATGTGGGGCGCGGTTGTGTGGGTGACGCGTACTTGGTTCCTGAATCGAGCGTGCGGAACGCGATCGCCATCATTGACCGGGGTACGTGCAATATCAGTGAGAAGGTCGATCGGGCCGCCCGCTTGGGCGCCAAGGGCGTCATTCTCGTGAACAATGTTCCGGGTGATCCGCCGTCCTTCAGTTTAGGGAGTGGTAGTCTGTTTGTTCCGACCTTGGTCGTGAGCCAGGCGGATGGAACCGCGCTTAAGGCTTCCCTGGTAGGCAACAAAGTTCGCGCCACGTTTGGGCCGAAGTTGTTCAAATCGTTGGCCGGCAGCATGGCTTCGACCTCTTCCCGGGGGCCGAGCTATAGCTTCCAGACCATCAAGCCGGAGATTGGTGCGCCGGGCGCCTCGGTCTCCGCGGAGGTTGGGACGGGGACGGGCGAAACCGCCTTTGGGGGCACTTCCGGCGCGGCGCCGATGGTGGCGGGTGCCGCTGCCCTGTTGCAGGAGAGCCTCGTTAATGCTTTCGGTGGCCTCTTTCCAAGTTGGGCCGTGAAGTCATTCCTGATGAATAACGCGGAGCCCAACATCCAGATCAATCCGGTGACCCAACCGGGTGTGTTGGCCCCGATTACTCGGATTGGTGCCGGCGAGGTCCGAGTCGACCGGGCGACCGGTTCCACCGCGATCGCCATTACGGTCGGTGATCCCATTAGTGAAGATTTCGCGGAGGATGTGCAGAGTTCACTGTCCTTTGGGTACCAGGCGTTGATCCTTCCCGGGCTGGTTTCGTTTACCAAGCCGGTATACATCTACGATTTCTCGGGTCAGTCCCGGACGTTCTCGTTGAGCAGCAGCTTCCGCTATGCCGATGATAGCGCCCTCGGGGCCGTGGTAGTATCCTTCTCGTCGCCGACCGTTTCGGTTGCTCCGTACGATGTGGGAGCGGTGAATGTGACGCTGACCGTAGATCCGACCAAGCTAGCGGCGTGGACGCTCAATGGCGGAACGTTGGGCAACAACGGCGAACTCCTCCGGTTGCTGGAGATCGATGGTTACATCACGCTCAGCGACTCGGGCGATACGTTGCGAATGCCGTGGCATGTCCTGCCCCGCAAAGCAGCGGATCAGGCCGTGGACGCGACTTCGGTTTCCCTGACCGAGACGGGCGGCGCCTTAGGGCTGTCCAACAGCAATGGTTCGGTGGCGGGGTCGAGCGAGATTTTCCTGTTGGGTGGGGTCAGCCCGCTGGATTATCCGAAGCCCGATACTTTTGGAGCCAACCAAGCCCTGCCCGACCTGAAGGCTGTGGGTATTCGGGCGGTGGGAGGAAATCTCGAGTTTGCCGTGGCTACCCATGAGGAACGCAGTCATTCGAGCTATCCGGCAGAGTTCGATATCTACTTTGACGTCAACAACGACGGCCTCGAAGACTACGTGGTGTATACGGCCGATTCCGCGGGCAACACGCGCGTGTATGTGGTGGATCTGAACTCCAATACCTTGTTGGGATCGGTGCCGGCAGATGTAGATATGAACAGCAGCGCGGTCATCTTCCGGATTCCGATGGGGGCTGTGGGGGTGACCTCCAGCAGTGTCATTAACTGGTATGTTTTGGCGTTCGATAACTATTTCACAGGAGCCCTTACGGACCTGATCTTTGATCCGGTCTTTACGTACCTAACCCATACCCTGAACACGCCCCGTTATGCCATCAGCGGGACCCAGACGCCCCTGGTGCCGTCGGGATCCTCGGTAAGCCTGAGTGTTTCCGAGGTCGCGGGCGGTGCGGTGTTTTCACCGAGCCAGGAAGGCTTCCTGCTGTTGCATCGAAACGCGCAGCCGGGGCGCTGGTCGGACGTGATCGAGGTCTCGCCCTTCGTCATTGTTCCTTGAGTTAGCTTCAAGGAACGCTGAGCAACTTAAATAAACAAGGCGCCCGGAGTAGTCTCCGGGCGTTTTTTTCGTTTTAGCCCTGTCGAATCCGGCGCAAGTGCCGGTCCATCCGCTCCATGGCGACCTCGATCTGGCTGAAAGCAGTCGCAAAACAGCAACGGACGAACTTTTCCCCGCTGGCCCCGAAGGCGCCGCCGGGAACACAGGCCACCTTTTCCTCCTGCAACAAACTGAGCGCGAACTCGCGGGCACTGAGCCCTAGACTGCCAATGCTGGGGAAGGCGTAGAAAGAACCGCGTGGCAAGTGGCAGGGCAGCCCCATTTCATTCAAGGCCTTCACGATGAAGTTCCGGCGCAACCGGTACTGTTCCCGCATTTCGGCGGTGGCCGCATCGCCATGCTCCAGGGCCTCAATGGCGGCTTCCTGGGCGATGATGCTGGCGCAGAGCATAGAGTACTGGTGGATCTTCATCATGGCATCGATCAACGGGGCCGGCCCACAGGCATACCCAATCCGAAAGCCGGTCATCGCGTAGGCCTTGGAGAAGCCATGGAGGAAGATCGTGCGCTCGGCCAGCCCAGGCAGACTGGCGATGGACACGTGTTCGCCCTCAAACGTGAGCTCGCTGTAAATCTCATCGGTGAGCACCAGCAGATTGTGTTTCTGGACGACCGCGGCGATTTCCAGCAATTGCGCCCGGGTCATCGTGCCGCCGGTTGGATTGGTTGGGAAATTCAGCATGAGCACCTTGCTCCGGGGCGTGATGGCGGCTTCGAGGGCGGCCGCAGTTACGGCGAAGGCCTCTTCCGGCCGGCAGGAGACCGGAACCGGTTTTCCATGAGCCAACACCACACTCGGGGAATAGCTGACGTAGCAGGGCTCGTGGTAGATGACCTCATCGCCCGGATTCAGGACCGCCCGCAGCGCCAGATCCAGAGCTTCGCTGACGCCCACGGTGACGATGATTTGGTTCTTGGGATCGTAGTTGATCCCGAACGTGCGAGTGACATACGCGCTGATGGCTTCGCGGAGGCGGAGCAATCCGAGGTTTGAAGTGTACTGGGTGCGGCCACGTTCGAGGGCGTAGATTGCGGCTTCCCGAATATTCCAAGGCGTGGCGAAGTCCGGTTCGCCGACACCGAGGGAGATCACCCCAGGAGTGTTTTGGACGAGATCGAAGAAGTCGCGAATGCCGGATCGGGGAATTCCGGCCACGTGCTGGGCAATGAAGGAATGGGTGTCAGACATGGGGGAAGAGGGCAGGCGAAGGTGCCGGTTCGCGGGAGGTGTAGTTCCCATGGACCGTCTGCATTCGCGTTGAATTAAGGTTCAGCGACGAAGCAGACGGGAAACGCGCGCGGCGGCAGCTCGAGCCAAAAAGGCTGCGGCTGCGGCAGAGGGGGCGGAGTTCGCGCGGTTCATTACGAAACAGAGTGGGTGCGAAACGGGCGGCAGGAGTCAAGCGTCGGAATTGATTTGGGTTCCGAGACCCGTGGCAGCGCCGCGGTGTTAAAGTGCCAGCCGAGCGAGGCCTTCGAGACGAAACGGCCGGGCTAGGGTGATTTCGAAACAGCCGTGTGGTTCCCCAATCGGGTCCCCACGCATTTTGGTCCGTCCGGCGATGACTCGGGGGGTGATGAGGGCAAACCGTCAACTTTCCGGCGTCCAGCCGCTGGTGTCCAAGGTGGTCGCCAAATTGGACTTGTTTCTGGAGATCGGTGGTCTTTTCTGGAAACGAAATCGCGCCGACTGCCCAGGGGAAGTCGGCGCGAGCAGAAAGAGGGGCGTAAGGATTACTTAGCCGGAGTCATCACGATCGTGACGTTGTCGCTCGGTCCGCCTTTGGTCAGGACCAAATAGGCGTTGCTCTTGAGGATGACCTTTCCGTTCAGGTCGGTGGCACGGGCACCGAGCGAGTACCGGTTATCGGTTTCCACTTCGGCCGGAGTGTAAGCAATTTTGAAGGCGACCGGGGAGCCGTTCTTGAAATTCAAAACCTCATTGGCCAAAACCTCCACGGTGTCCGTGATTTGGGTGTTCTCCACGAGATACACGGTTAAGGAAGCGTCGGCCGGCAAACGGCCCGGGTAGGTGACCGTTCCGCTAATGGTGGCGTCGGCGGCAGCCTTGGGATGATGATGGTGAGAAGCGCAACTTAGAGGCAGGGCGGCCAAAAGAGTCAGGGCAACGATTGAAATAGGGTGTTTCATAAGACTGACGGAGAGAAGCGTACCGGCTTTCGGGTCGCAATTCAGAACTTGAGAGGACTTTTCGCCCGGACCCAGTGTGGTTTTGATCGTAAGGGTCGACCGGGCTCAAGGAGCGGACTTGGTCCGGAACCACCAAACCTCCATGCTCATCCCATGGCCGTGATTGAAGTGTCAGGTCTGACCAAGGAATTCCGCAGTGCGCGGAAGGCGCCCGGGTTGGGCGGTGCGTTTCGGGGGTTATTCCGCCGGGAATACCAGACGGTGACGGCGGTTAAGGATATCAATTTCCGAGTGGAGGAAGGCGAATTTGTCGGGTTTCTCGGCCCGAATGGCGCGGGCAAGACCACCACCCTCAAAATGCTGGCAGGACTGCTGTTTCCCTCCGGCGGGTCCGCCAGCGTCCTGGGATACTCCCCATGGAAGCGGGAAGACGGGTACCGCCGTCAATTTGCCCTACTGCTCGGCCAAAAGAACCAGCTGTGGTGGGATCTGCCGGCGCGGGAGTCTCTGGAGCTGAATGCGCGCATCTATGGGCTTCCGGCCGATCAGTTCAAGCGCACGGTGGATGAACTCAGTGAGTTGTTGAATGTGCGCGACAAACTGACGACCGCCGTCCGGGAACTGTCCCTGGGTGAGCGAATGAAATGCGAACTCATTGCTGCCCTGCTGCACCAGCCCCGAGTGCTCTTTTTGGACGAACCCACCATTGGTTTGGATGTCGTGTCATCGCGGGTCGTACGCGACTTCCTCCGGCGGCACAATCAGACGCGCAAAACCACCATTCTCCTGACCAGCCACTACATGGCGGACATCCAGGAACTGTGTGAGCGGGTAATCATCATCGACCACGGTACAATTTTCTTCGACGGCCGGCTCGACGAAATTCTCGGTCGGTTTGCCGGGCACAAGATTGTCACGATGCGGTTTGACCAGGCTGACCCGTATGTGCGGTGCGATCCGTCGCGCCATGGCGAAGTGATCGAGCAGACGGCGGATGGGCTGAAGTTGAAGGTGCCTCGGGAGCGCGTGATCGCGTCGGTCAAGGCCCTGCTGGATGAGCTTCCAGTGAAAGATTTCGGCGTCGAAGAGGTGCCGATTGAGGATATTATTCGGCAGGTGTTCCAACGGGATCCGCCACCGCCGGTGGGACCTTGAGGTGGTGTGGGGTTTCCCGAGCCCCCCGAGGGGCGTGGGAGCGCGAGGGTAATTTTGGATTCTCCCGAAAACTCCGCTTGAAGACCTGCCGGGTCTGGATGGTCAATCAAGGGCAGATGAATTCTTGGTTAGGTTTTTCGTGGGCGGCTCTGGGCGCTTTGTCTGCATACTCGTGTCTGGCGGCGCCAGCGGTGACGTTCAAAAAGCAGGAGCGGGTGGCCCTGGTGGGCGGTGGATTTGCCGAGCGGCAGGGCTTGTACGGTAATTTTGAGGCCCGTCTACAGGCCCGGTTTCCGGAGCAGGAGGTGGTGGTCCGCAATTTTGGCTGGCCAGCCGACGAGGTGGGAAAGCAACAACGCCCGAATGACTACACCAAGATTGATGATCCGATGTTGGTCTTCAGTCCCGAGACCTTTCTGTGTTTTTTCGGATACAATGAGTCCTTTGTTGGACCGGAGGGGGTGGCAAAGTTCAAGGCGGATTATGCCACGTATCTGGATCAGATTGGGACGAAGTACGGCCCGGAGGGGCGGGCGCGCTTCGTGCTGATCTCACCGATGGCCTTTGAAAATCCGGGCGACCCTCGTTTACCGGACGGCACGAAGGAGAATGCCAATCTCAAGCTCTACACGGAGGCTATTCGGGATGTGGCGACGGAGCGGAAACTGCCGTTTGTGGATGTCTTCACGCCCACATTAAAGTTCTTCGCCGCGGAGCCAGGCGCCCAATACACGTTGGCCGGGTTTCAGGCGAATTCAGCGGGTGACCAACTGGTGGGTGTCTTGCTGGATCGGGAATTGTTTGGCGGACCAAACCCAGCTCGTTTGGGTCCGGCTGACTTTGAACGCCTCCGCGAAGCGGTGGTGGACAAGTCCTGGGTGCATCAACAGGACTATCGGATGCTCAACGGCTGGTACGTCTATGGCGGCCGCCGCACTTGGGATACTGAGACTTTTCCGCTGGAATATAAGAAAATCCGCGCGATGGCGAAGGTGCGGGACCGATTCGTCTGGTCCATTGCCAATGGTTCGGTGGAGTCCGGGCGGCCGGACGACAGCACGACGGGTGAGCTGTTCCTACCGAAGACGCGGTTTGGGGTGCCGCAGCAGAGTTATTCCGAACCGAAGGACCTAAGGTATCTGACTCCGGAGGAATCCTTGGAGGCGATGAAGGTGGCAGAAGGATTTCAGGTAACTCTGGTGGCGTCGGAACGCGAGTTTCCTGAATTGGCGAAGCCGGTTCAAATGAACTTCGACAATCGAGGTCGGCTGTGGGTTTCCACCATGCCGACCTATCCGCAATGGCGACCGGGTGATTCGCGGCCCACCGACAAGTTGGTGATTTTCGAGGACGACAACGGCGACGGAAAGGCCGACCGATCCAAGGTCTTTTACGACCAGTTGCATTGTCCGACGGGTTTCGAGTTTTGGAACGGCGGCGTGCTGGTGATGAGTCAACCGCGACTGCTGTGGCTGAAAGATACCGACGGGGATGACAAAGCTGACCTGGTGGTTCCTTTGCTGGACGGCTGGGCCAGTGATGACACGCATCACACCTACGGGGCCTGGGAGTGGTCTCCGGGCGGCCTGCTCCACGGACTCGAAGGTGTGGCGATGTCCACTACTTTGGAGACGCCCTGGGGTCCGTTCCGTAATTCCGGAACGCCCGGGGCCTATGTCTTCAATCCTCGTTCCTGGAAGGTTCGCCATTTCATCACCCCGGGTTACGGCAATCCGTGGTGTTACGTCTTCGATTTCTGGGGCCAGGGAATTACCGGCGACGGCACGACGTCACAGATGCATTGGGATTCGCCCTTAAGCGGGCAGCAAAAGGGGCCGCGAAAGGGGCTGAACGCGGTGTTCAATAACGAGGGAATGCGTCCCGCCCTGGGCAGTGAGTTTCTCTATTCACGCCACCTGCCGCCGGAGGTTCAGGGACAATACACCTATGGTTGTGTCATCAACATGAACGGCCTTCCGCGCTTTGCGATTACCAACGATGGAGCGGGTTTCGGGGGCTTGCGGGTCAAAACTAGCGATGGCAAACCGGATGATTTGATTGCCAGTACCGATCGGAATTTCCGGCCTGGAGAAGTCCAGATCGGACCCGATGGCGCGTTGTGGTTTCTTGACTGGCATAATCCGCTGATCGGGCACATGCAGTATTCGCAGCGGGACCCAAATCGCGACAAGGTGCATGGACGGCTTTACCGCCTGACGGCGAAGGGCCGTCCGCTCTTGCAGCCCGTGACTCAATTCGGCAAATCCGTGACCCAATTGCTCGAACAATTGAAGGAATATGAACCGCGAACCCGTTATCGGGCTCGTCGGGAGCTGCGGGACCGGCCGACTCCGGAAGTCACAGCGGCCGTGAAGACCTGGGTGGCGGGGCTGAATCCGGCTGATCCAGAGTTCGACCGGCATCGGCTGGAAGGGTTGTTCGTCTTGACTGGGCATGACGCAATCGACCGCGGTGTGTTGCTGGGCGTGCTGGCCAGCAAGTCGCGTGATGCCCGCGCCCTGGGTGTCCGCATGCTCTCCGATCAGTCGGCCTCATTCCCGGATGCTTTCGAGCTGTTGCGTCCGCTGGCGCAGGATCCCGATGCGCGGGTGCGGCTCGAAGTGGTGCGGGCTCTGAGTTTCTTTGATACCACCGAAGCCGTTGAGGTGTCCCTCTTGGCTACTAAGCAGCCGACCGATTACTGGTTGGACTATACCCTGCAGCACACGTTGAACGCCCTGGAATCGCGCTGGAAGCCTGCCTTGCAGCGCAGTGAGTTGGCGAAGAATAATCCGGAAGGCCGGGTCTGGGCCGAACGGTTTGCCGCCGGCCAGCCGAGTCTCGGTGAGGTTGAAAACCAACTGCAGAAATTGATTGCTGGGAAGGAGATTGCTCCCGAGCAACGGACCAAACTGGTTGCGGCGGTTGGAAAATCGGGAGGTCGCGCGCGGGAAGGCCGGATGGTGTACGAACGGGTGTGTACCGCCTGCCACAAGGTGGGAGAGGTCGGTATCAATTATGGTCCTGAACTGACCCAAGTGGCGGCCCGGTTGAAGCGTGAAGAGCTCATCGAATCCATTCTCTATCCCAATGAGAAGGTCGCGCTCGAGTGGCAGACCACCAACCTCACGACGCGAGGGGGTGACGAGTTGAGCGGGGTGGTTTCGGTGGAGGATGATCAATCCGTTACTCTCAAATTAGGGGGAGACCTGACGCAGCGCGTCGCCAAATCCGAGATCTCCAAACGAGAAACCCTGCAAGTGTCGAACATGCCCGAGGGATTGGCCGCCGGCCTGAGCACCCAGGAATTCCTCGACCTGGTAGAATATCTGGCCTCGTTGAAATAACTTGGGTCACCGGAGAACACTTGAGAAAAACCATGTTGGAAACGGGTCGCGGCTTCGGCGGGCGGCGGGTGGGGAATTTCCCTGGGCGCGATCAACTTGCCCGGGGAATCGGGCTGGGGCTGAGCTCGTTGATCTTGGCGGTGGTGCCAATTCTGCGGGCGGCCGAGGTGCTGGCGGGTCCGCGGGTACCGCCCACCGAACCTGGGCAGGCTGCGTCGACGTTGGCGATACGGCCAGGGTTTACCGCTGAACTCGTCGCGGCCGAACCGTTAGTGACCAGCCCGGTCGCGTTGACCGTGGACGAAGGCGGTCGGGCCTTCGTGGTCGAGATGCGAGACTATTCCGAACGCCGTCCGGAACGGTTGGGGCGGGTTCGGCTGCTGACCGATACCAACCAGGACGGCCGTTACGACGCGGCCACCGTTTTTCTGCCAGATTTGCCATGGCCGACGGCGATCATGAGTTGGGACGGAGGGGTGTTCCTTGGTGCGACCCCGGATATTCTGTACGCCAAGGACACGGATGGTGATGGGGTGGCGGATCTGCGTGAGGTGATTTTTACTGGTTTCGCCAGTGATTACGCACCTTTTGCGACGAATCAGCTCAATGTGCAGGCCCTGATGAACTCGTTTCAATGGGGTCTGGATTGTCAGATTCATGGCGCTACCAGCATGAGCGGGGGCCAAGTGACGTTAGTGGACTCGGCATTCACTCGGGCCTGGCGGAAACGAGGCGGAAAGGACCTCACGGAGGCCGCCCCAACGGTGGATCTGCGGGGTCGGGATTTTGCCTTCGATCCCCGGACTTTGGAACTACGGGCCGAGACGGGGGGCGGACAGCATGGGATGTCGCTCGACGATACGGGCCGCAAATTCGTTTGTTCCAATTCGGATCACTTGCAATTGGTGGCCTTTGATGAGGTCGCCGCTCCGGTTAATCGGTTCCACGACTTGCCCACGTCACGGCGGAGCATTGCGGCTGATGGTTCGGCGGCGGAGGTGTTTCGACGGAGTCCCGACGAACCGTGGCGGGTGGTGCGCACCCGTTGGCGGGTAAGCGGGGTTGTTCCGGGGATGGTTGAGGGAGGTGGACGGGCCAGCGGCTATTTCACCGGGGCAACCGGGGTCACCATCTATCGGGGAGACGACTACGGTCGGGATTTTTCTGGAGACGCTTTCATTGCCGACTGTGGGAGCAATCTGATCCACCGGAAGAAGCTCCATCCGGCGGTTGATGGTGTGCTTTTGGTGGGGGAACGGGCGGCGGACGAACAACGCTCAGAATTTGTGGCCAGTTCGGACAACTGGTTTCGGCCGGTGCAGTTCTATAACGCTCCCGACGGTTGCTTGTGGGCGATCGACATGTACCGCGAGGTCATTGAACACCCGTGGTCCTTACCGGCCCCGATCAAGGCCGAGCTCGATCTGGATTCCGGACGGGAGCGGGGCCGTCTCTGGCGGCTGAAGCCGTTGGAATCGTCGGTCCCGCGCACCCGAACGCACCTGACGGATCTGAGTGTGACGAATCTCGTGGCGACACTCGCGCATGCCAATGGCTGGCATCGCGATACCGCGGCCCGACTGTTGTACCAGCGCGGAGACGCCGAAACGCAAGCAGCGCTGCGGGCGAAAGCAGCTCACTGGAGCAAAATGTTTCCGCTGGGGCCGACGGCTGCCACCGGGCGAATTCAGCTTTTGGAACTGCTGAGCAATTTGGGGGCTCTGGAGGAAAATGTCCTGTTAAGCGCCGGGCGTGATGAGTCGTCGTCGGTTCGGCGTTATGCATATCGGCTTCTGGCCCGCCGAACTTTCCGTTCGGCCGCGGGGGAGAACCTGTTGTTGGCGCGAGCTCGGGAGGAAACTGATGCTCTGGCCGGAATGGAACTGGCGTTCGCACTGGCTTCAGCGCCGACCGCGGCCAAAGTCGAAGCGCTGGGAACGTTGCTCCGCTCTGAATCTCCTTGGGTACGTTCGGCGGCCGTTCAGGCGGCGGGCGGGTTGGCACCCGTTTTGTGGACAGGGTTGATCCCGTCTCCCGGCGTCTCGAGTTCAGCGGGGCAGGGGGCCGTATTGGTAGAATTGGCATCGACTTTGGGGCGGACCGGTGATCCGGAAGTCCTAGAAAAAGCTTTAGCGGAGTCTTGCCGGCTGAATCCGCCTTCCTTGGCCTTTCGCGTGACGGACGCCTTGCGGGAAGGGGTTCGTCGTCGGGGTGGCTCGCTGAAGGTTTATGATGGTACAGGAGCGCTCAAGGTGTTGTTGGAGGAAGTAGCGGCGCAGGTGAGTTCGGGTTATCTAGCCGATATTTCGCCGGAAGCGGTGCGGTTGGTGCCGCTGCTGGACTCGGAACGGGCTCTTCAAATGCTCCCGGGCCGGCTCTCGGTGGATAATTCTCCGGCGGTTCGCGAGGCAGCGTTGCTGGCCCTGGCGCAATTGGGTGGGGAGTCCTGGGCTCGGGCGCTCGCCGAGGTCTTGGTCACCGTGCCCGCAGAACTGCGGCCCCGAGTGCAAGCCATGTTGGTGGGCCGGGTCGAAGGGGCCAATGAGCTTTTGCGACGGATGGAGCTCCACGAGTTGCGGCTCGACCAATTGGATTCCACAACCTTGGTGGCTTTGAAAGCCCACGGAACTCCGGCGGTTCGGACCCGAGCTCGAGCGCTGTTGGGTGAGCCACCGGAGAGTCGTCAGGCCGTCGTCGAGTCCTTTATTGCCGCCCTCGATTCGCCGGGAGATGTCGATCGGGGTCGGGTTATTTTCCAGGAGCGCTGCGCTTCCTGTCATGCCTGGCGGGGGCAAGGAGTCGCGTTAGGGCCTGATTTGGCCTCGGTGGCAGCTAATGGACGCGAGAAATTGCTGGTTTCTATTCTGGATCCGAATCGGGAGGTGGTTTCTACCTTTGCCGCCTGGACGGCCGAAACGACCGACGGCCAGACTGTCAGTGGGATTCTGACCCGACGCACGGGAACGGCGGTGACGTTGCGTCAGGCCGGAGGGGCGGAAGTCACCTTGGAGATCGCGTCAGTGCGGGACGTGCGCAGTGAAAGTCGATCGCTGATGCCCGAAGGGTTGGAGGCCGGACTTTCACCGGAGCGGTTGGCGGATTTGTTAGCATTTCTCACCGCGAATTGAACGGGTGAGGCCTCGTTGAAGTGATCTCCGGATGAAGATTGTCCGGGGAGCGACGTCGAAGGGCGCAGCTTGTGAAAAATTTCACTAAGGCGCTTGACCCCCTGAAAGACGTGATTAATTTGCGCTAGATTTTCACTGGAAATTCTCAAAAATCCTCATGAACTCGATGTTTAAATTTGCCGCTGCGGTTGCCGTAACGGCCCTTCCTCTCACCGCAGCGGAAGTCACCGGCAAGGTGACACTCAAAGGAACTCCACCGCCCGCGGCCATAATCGGGGCCGTCAAAGCTGATGCTAACTGCGGTAAGGTGGCGCAGGGCGAAGCGAAGTCGCGAATCTATGTGGTGGGAGCCGAAGGTGCACTGGCGAACGCCGTCATTTATATCAAGAAGGGTCTGGAAGGAAAAACCTTTCCGCCCTCGTCCTCGAAGCCGGAGATCGACCAGATAGGGTGTATGTACTACCCCTACGTTTCCGCCGTTCAGGTTGGACAGAAGTTCGACGTGAAGAATTCCGATCCGTTCATGCACAATGTGAATGCGACGCCCAAAGTGAACAAAGGGTTCAACTTAGCTCAGTCTGCTCAGGGGCAGGTAAACGAGAGGGTGTTCGATAAACCCGAGATGGGCGTCCGGTTTGCCTGTAACGTCCATCCCTGGATGATTGCGTATGTGAATGTCATGGAGAATCCGTTTTTCGTGGTGACCGATGACGCTGGGTCCTTTGCCATCAAGGGTGACCTGCCGGACGGTAAATATACGCTCGAAGCCTATCACCAGAAGGCGGGAACGCGGTCGCAAGAAATCGAGGTTAAGGGTGGCAAGGCCACGACCGACTTCGCCTTCGATGTCAAATAACGAAAGTTCGAATTCCAAGAACCGGGGCATCGGCCAGATGCCCTGGATTTTCTCCCTATGACCATGGGATCCACTCCGAATCGTGTCCGCTTCGCTTTCGCTGTTTTAACTGCGATCGCGACTCTCGGGCTGGTTTGCCTCGGCGGATTGGTCACGAGTAAGGGAGTGGGTATGTCGGTTCCCGATTGGCCGACTAGTTTTGGGTACAACATGTTCGCCCTGCCAATTGCGCAGTGGTTCAACGGTGGAGTTTTCGACGAACACACGCATCGCTTGTGGGCGTCGTCGGTGGGGTTGCTCGTCGTGTTCCTCGCCCGCTGGCTGGGCGGATTCGAGTCCCGGAAGCCGCTGGCTCTTATCGGTGGGCTGGAGGTTCTGGGTGGGCTAGCGCTGCTTTCCGTAGGGCCGGATTGGAGAGGGGCGGGACATTTTCTGGCGGGCATCGGTGGAGTGGTGCTTTTGGCCGCGCTCGTTTGGGTACGAAATCCGGCCGCCGAAGGAATTCTACCCCGACTCGGATGGGCGGCCTTCTGGTTGGTTCAAGCCCAGGGGTTGTTGGGCGGCCTTCGTGTCGTGCTCGACAAGGCAATTGTTGGGAATGTGACCCTGGGAATGATCTTCGGGATGGTTCACGGATGTCTGGGTCAGATCTTTTTCGTACTTCTCGGAACGATTGCAGTGTTCTGTGGGGCAGCCTGGGGTCGGCTGGAAGGCGGAAGCCTACCGCGAATTGCGCCTTTAAAGCCTTGGCTTTGGGCGGGGGGGCTTCTGGTCGTGGTCCAGCTCCTGTTGGGGGCGGCAATGCGCCATCAGCACGCGGGTCTGGCGATCTCAGATTTTCCCCTCGCCTATGGAGAGCTTTGGCCCGCCACCGATGTCGATTCGGTGCGACGGTACAATCAATTACGGGCTGATGAGTCCATCGTCACGACGTTCCAGATCCAACTGCAGATGATCCATCGGATGGGGGCGGTTTTGACCTTTCTCGTCATCTTGACGGCTTGGGTCAAAAGTTGGCTCCTCCTGGGCTGGGGATCGAGGTTGGTTGGAGGGACAACCGGATGGGCTTGTTTGGTCTGTGCTCAATTTACCCTGGGCATGTTTACCGTGTGGACCAACAAGGCGGCTGATGTCGCCACGGCCCACGTCGCGGGCGGGGCTTTGCTGCTTCTAACGGGTACGTTGTTGATTCTTGTCGCGCAAAAACTCACAGTATCCGCTCGTGCGGCGGCACCGGTCAGTCCGGTGGGAGTTTTTGCCCGTCCGGCTGTGTATTGATTGAAGTGAAGGCCACTGTACCTACATTAACTGCTGACGATGTGTTGCCGCGCGACAAGAGCGCGTTGGCTCTCGGCAGTGAGCTAATCAAGGCGCGGCTTACCCTTTTGGTGGTCCTCACCACAGTGGTGGGATTCTATTTGGGTTCAGCGACGCCGGTCGACTATGGGCTGCTGCTGAGTGTTTCCTTTGGGACGGCCTTGCTGGCGGCGGGTGCGGCCGTGCTGAACCAATTAGTCGAGCGGGATTTTGACGCGCTCATGAAGCGCACTGCGGACCGGCCCTTGCCTTCGGGCCGGATCACACCGACGGCGGCCCTGTTGTTGGGTGCCGTGTTGAGTATCGTTGGGTTGACGTGGCTTCTGTTCCGGGTGAATCCGTTGACTGCGATTTTGGGAGCCGCAACCTGGCTCAGCTATGTGGCGCTGTATACCCCGCTCAAACGGTTGACGGTGTTGAACACACTGGTGGGAGCGGTTCCGGGGGCGTTGCCTCCGTTGATGGGTTGGTCGGCCGCGACGAATTCGATTTCGGCGCCAGGATGGGCCCTTTTCGGAGTGCTTTTTTTCTGGCAGCTCCCGCATTTTATGGCCATCGCGTGGATTTACCGCGACGACTACGCGGGAGCGGGATTCAAGATGCTTTCGGGGGTCGATCCGGAGGGCCATCGCACGGCCGCCTCGGCGGTACGAAATACCATTGCCTTGCTGGGCGTCAGTTTGTTCCCTTTTATGTTTGGAATTGTCGGTCCGGTCTATTTAACGGGGGCAATTCTTCTCGGAGGTGCCTTTCTGGCGTTTGCAGTGGTTTTCGCCCGGACCTTGACCGCCCGAGCGGCTCGACGCCTGTTTTTCGCGAGCATCATCTACTTGCCCCTATTGCTGGGGCTTCTGGTTGCCGACAAACGGTCCCCAATATTGACTTCCCTCGGCCATTCCAGCCCAGACTACCCGGGTATGGCTAAGCGGGAGATGCCGCCACCCGCTAGTTTTCCGAATTGAGCTGAGTGATTGATTGAAGAATATGCAGACCGCCACCTCCCATCAAACGGCCGGACCGGGTCACGCGCCTGACGCGGGCCACCACGATCCGGGCTTCCTTACGAAGTACATTTTTTCAACCGATCATAAAATGATCGGCATCCAGTACGGGCTCACCTCGCTGGCTTTCCTCTTCTTCGGCTTCCTGCTGATGATGGCGATGCGCTGGCAGTTGGCGTATCCCCAAACGGCCCTTCCACTGATCGGTGGCCTGCTGGAGAAAGTATTGGGAAGCGACATGGCCCAAGGGGGGATCATGCAGGCCGATCTCTACAATGCCTTTGGCGCCATGCACGGAACGATCATGGTCTTCCTGGCGATTGTGCCGCTCGCGTTCGGTGCTTTTGGCAACTACGTGACACCGTTGCAGATTGGGGCTCCCGATATGGCTTTCCCCCGCCTAAACATGGCGAGCTATCATCTGTATTTCCTGGGTGGTGTCGTGATGTTGGCTAGCTTTTTCATCCCAGGGGGCGCGGCAAAATCCGGTTGGACCAGTTATTCGCCGCTGGCGACTTTGGCTGATCCGGTCAACGTGATCGATGGTCAGACGCTCTGGCTTGTGGGCATGGTCTTATTGATTACTTCCTCACTTTTGGGCGCGGTTAATTTCATTACGACGATCATTCAGTTACGGGCTAAAGGCATGACCTGGATGCGACTGCCCTTCTTCGTTTGGGCGCAGTTTGTTACGGGATTTTTGCTCCTCTTAGCGTTTCCGCCGCTGGAAGCTGCGGGTTTAATGCAGTTGGCGGACAACGTCCTTAACACCTCCTTTTTCCTTCCCACCGGTCTGGTAACTACCGCTGGTCCGGTCCCGGTGTCGGGTGGTGGCAGCCCCTTGCTTTGGCAGCATCTCTTTTGGTTTCTCGCTCATCCCGAGGTGTATGTCTTGATTCTCCCGGCGATGGGTGTGGTGGCGGAGATTATCGCCAACAACACGCGCAAACCGCTCTGGGGTTATCGTTCTATGGTGTATGCCGTGCTCGCGATCGGCTTCCTTGCCTTCATCGTCTGGGCTCATCACATGTACATGACGGGCATGGGTACGAAGATCGCCACGTTCTTCCAGACCACGACGATGATGATTTCGATCCCTTCAGTCATCATCCTGACGGCTCTTTTCATCTCGTTGTGGGGTGGTTCGATTCGGATCAACACACCGATGTTGTTCGCCTTGGCGTTTCTCCCGATGTTCGGCATCGGTGGACTAACCGGTCTGCCCCTTGGATTAAACGCTACCGATCTGTACCTGCACGATTCCTATTACGTGATCGCCCACTTCCATTACGTTGTAGCGCCCGGAACAATCTTCGGACTATTTGCCGGGGTCTACTATTGGTATCCGAAGATCACGGGCCGGATGATGAACGAGCTTTTGGGTAAGATACACTTCTGGGGTTCGCTGTTATTCATGAACTTGATTTTTGCGCCGATGTTTATCCAAGGCATCCGGGGTATGAGCCGCCGGATGTATGACGGCGGGGCAACCTACTTCCAAGATGGTGTGGGCGCTGACCCTGCGATCTTGGGGCTGAACGTGAAAATCACGCATGCCGCCTTTGGTCTGGCGTTGTTCCAATTGCCCTTCATCTTCAATTTCTTCTGGAGCATCCGAAATGGCAAAAAGAGCCCCTCGGACAACCCTTGGGAGGCCACGACGTTGGAGTGGCAGACTCCGACGCCTCCGCCGCATGGTAATTTTCTGACGGAGCCGACGGTTTATCGCGGGCCTTACGAATACAGCGTCCCGGGGGCCAAGAAAGACTTCACGCCGCAAGGTCAACCCGGCTGATCCGTTTCCGATCACGACTTCAATTGATCTGTTTTCTGTTCCATGGAAATCCCCTATGTCGTCAAACCCCGGCCGGATACCGGGCTTTACAATGCGAAGGTCGGCATCTGGCTGTTCCTCGCTTCGGAAGTGATGCTTTTCGGTGCCTTCTTTTCCGCCTACATCCTGCTCCGAGTCACGGCCGAACAGGGCTTTTGGCCCGATGTGGCGACAGGTTGGCCCCACGGTCTGCTCAACATCCCAATTGGTACCTTCAATACGGCCGTCTTGATTAGCTCGTCCGTAACGGTAGTAATGGCTTGGATGGCCCTTCGGGAAAACAACTTCGCGAAGTTTCGTAACTTCATGATTTTCACCGTGGCCTGTGCCTTAGGCTTCCTGGTTATCAAGACCTTCGAGTATAAGGAAAAATTTGGGCACTATGTCATTCGCCTGAATGACGGCAAGGCCCTGACCGGGCATCTAGATGTTGACGGTAAGTCACCCTTGTTTTGGAATTTGGCTGCCGTGCAGGAAAAGGGGATAGAGACTCTGAAGGTTCAAGTCGACATCCCGAACAAGTATCGATTCCCAGTGGGAATGCACATTCCCGACGAGATTCACAAGGCGCACACTGAGGGACGCCATCACGACGACCGGGAAATCAAGGTGTCAGATATTGAGAGCCTTAAGGCATTCATTCCCTCGACTCATCCGTTTTTTGCCATTTATTTTACGATGACCTTCCTGCACGGACTGCACGTGTTGGGGGGGGCGCTGGTACTTGCTTACTTTGCCTTTGTCGGAACCAAGCTCTGGAAGACCGATCCTGAGCAGTTCACGAATCGAATCGAAGTTGGCGGTCTGTTCTGGCACTTCGTAGATCTGGTTTGGATCTTTCTGTTCCCAGTTGTCTATCTCCTCTGAAGACCCAAATTTTCAATCATGAGTGAATCCAATCATTCTTCGGCTGCTCACGCTCCGGCGCACGACAGCCATGACGAGGCAGCGCACAAAAAGCTCTACTGGGCGGTAGGAGCGGCCCTGCTAGTGGGAACCTTAATCACTGTGCTAGCGCGCGAATGGGAGTTTAGCAGCGTGGCCTTAACCATCGCAGTGGCCTTGTTCGTGGCCACCGTTAAGGCGTTTTTGGTCTGCGGTTACTTCATGCATCTGCTTTCCGAAAAGAAAGTCGTTTACCTTACCCTGGCGACAACCGTGGCCTTCGCCATTGGAATGGTGGGCTTGATCCTTGCGAGCGACAAAGATCCCATAACCGGAACTCGGGCAAAAACCATTTATGTCCCTTAAGGCATTTCACATCGTCTTCGTGATCGTTTGCGTCCTGCTGATGTTTGTCATCGCAGGCTGGAATTTTGGAAATTACCGCGATGGTGGTTCAGGAAATGACCTCACTTGGGGAATCGCGTCACTTGGCGTAGCCGCGATCCTGCTCGTCTACGGCAAGATCTTCCTCCGTAAATTTAAAAACGTAAGTTACCTGTGAAACGGATTCTCTTACTGACCGCCGCGGCCTTAGTCGTTAGCGGTCCTGCTCTTGGCTGTGCCGCTTGCTTTGGCAAGTCAGACTCGCCTATGGCTTATGGGATGAACGCCGGCATCATGACGCTGCTAGCGGTAATCATGACCGTTCTATCTCTCGTTGCGTCATTTTTTGTCTTCATTGTCCGCCGCGCGTCCCGCGTTGAGTCCGGATCCGATTTTAATCCTCCGTCCGTCTAGTTCCCTTTTCTGTCTGAATTCCTCATGAGCATCTGGAATTTTCTGCTTCCGCCTCCGAATGCCTCCTCCCAAGGACGTGCGATTGACGACCTCATGCTGTACATCCACCTGCTGATGCTGGTGCTGTTTGTCGGTTGGTTGGCGTTCTTTTTGTACTCCCTGTTTCGGTTCCGGAAATCAAGGAACCCGAAAGCCGATCATGTCGGCGCCCGCTCACACTTCTCGACGTATGCCGAGATCGGCGTGGCCGCGGTCGAGGTTCTCCTTCTCCTTGGCTTTGCGGTTCCCCTTTGGGCTAAGGCCGTGGATCAATTCCCGGTCAAGACTGGCGATCCGAAAACCGACCCAATCGAGATTCAGATCATGGGCCAGCAATTCCTCTGGAATGCGCATTACGCCGGCCCCGACGGTAAATGGGGTAAACAAGAATTCAAGGAAGCTAACTCCAATAATCCTTTTGGTTTGGTGGCCGCCGATCCAGACGCAAAAGACGACGTCACCTGCCTGCGTGAACCGTTTAAAGTTCCTGTAAACCGCGATGTGATCTGTCGTATCTCCTCCATGGATGTGATTCACAGTTTCAAACTTCCCCGGATGCGGGTGACACAGGACGCGATCCCTGGCATGACGATTCCCGCCCATTTCCGGCCGATTGAAAAAGGGGGATACATGATCATTTGCGCCCAGCTCTGCGGAAACCTGCATTCGACCATGAAGGGTGAGTTCTCCGTGGTCAGTCAGGAAGAGTTTGATACTTGGTTTGCGGAAAAGGCGAAGTCCGGTGGTGCAGGTGCCTCCTTTGAATGAGTTAACGTTTGGGATGGCATCGCCCGCCCGGCTTCATGGCCGAACGGAAAATCGACGGATCAAGTTAGGTCGACTCTCGGGTGAGGGATTGGTAGAGTTTTTTGAGCCATGAAAACCCTCCAGTTCCTTCAGGCTAGTCTACTCATTCCGGCAGGCCTGCTGGCGGCGGATTCCAGCCAGACGGTCGACGTTTCCAAACTGCCACTGCCTGTTGCGAGACCGGTGGAATTCGTCCAGGAGATTTATCCGATCTTCAAAGAATCCTGCATTGCCTGTCACGGTCCGGAAAAGCAGAAGGGTAAGTACCGGATGGATACAAAGGCGGCAGCCTTCAAGGATACCGACTATGGTCCGACCATTGTGGCGGGGAAGAGCGAGCACAGTTCGCTCATCCACATGGTCGCTGGTTTGGTGGAGGAAATGTTGATGCCTCCGCCCAGTGATAAGCCTGGGCAATCGGAGCCTCTGACGAAGGAACAGATTGGCCTGCTGCGGGCGTGGATCGACCAGGGAGCCAAGTGGCCGGATGGACCGGTGGATGTGGAGAAGCCGATTACCTTCGCTACGGATATTCAGCCGATTCTGGCGACGGCTTGCGGGTCCTGCCACGGGGGCAATTCGCCCCAAGGTGAGTTCAACGCCCTTTCCCTGAGCACCGTTTTGAAGGGTGGGAGTAATTACGGAGCGGTGGTTGAGCCGGGTAATGCCCCAAAGAGCTCATTAATCACAATCATCTCCGGGCTTGATGAAGACCTTCCCCAGCCGGAAAAGCATAAGCTCCCAGCCAAGCAAATAGAGCTGGTGAAGCGCTGGATTGCTCAAGGAGCGAAATAGGCTCTGGGTTCAGGCGAGCCCATTTAGGTATTCGGAGGGACCGTCGCGAGAGCGGGAGCCATTAAAGATAGGCGGACTCAAGTTAACTCACTTTGTTGCCGTTCGATCTGGGATAAACTCACTGAGGTCGGTGAACTTCAAGGGTGTCGGCTGACATATCTCGCGGAACACTGTTCGTTTTCCCCTCATGCTTACTGATTCAGTCCCTGCCGATTCCATTGTTGTTCCCGAACGTATCGCCCTCCAGGCCGGACCGCTAAGCCTCTGTTTCGAAAACGGCGACCTCCGGTACATTCGGTATGGCAAGCAGGAACTCATTCGCCGAATCTACGGAGCCGTGCGGGATCACCAGTGGGGCACCGTACCGGCGGTGTTATCAAATCTGGAAATTAACGATAGCTCGGCCGGGTTTGCTCTTCGCTATACCAGCACGCATCGGCAGAACGACCTGCATTTTGTCTGGCAGGCTCAGATAACGGGTGACGCTCATGGGCGAATTCGTTTCGTCTTTGAGGGCGAAGCCAAATCCACCTTTCGCCGCAATCGAATCGGTCTTTGTGTGCTCCATCCCGCGAACCTCGCCGGGCTCCCGGTTCGGTTAACTCACGCCGGCGGAGCTTCTGCGGAGGTGCAGTTCCCGGGATTGGTCGAACCCGCGCCTACGATTCCCGGATTCGGTAACCTGATCGCACTTTCCTACGAAGTGGCTCCCGGAGTTCGGGTGGAACTTGAGTTTTCCGGCGACCTTTTCGAGATGGAGGATCAACGCAACTGGGGCGATGCGAGCTACAAGACGTTCAGTACCCCCCTGCGGTTGCCGTTTCCCGTGGAGGTAAAAGCCGGCACGCGCGTCCGCCAAGAAGTCCGGGTCCAGTGGGTTGGGTCTGGGATGTCGACCGCATCAGTGTCCGACGTGGAGGCGCCCGTGCAGATAACGGTGGGCACCAAGCGGCACCGCCTGCCCGCCCTGGGCTTGTCCGTCGCTTCGCACGGCGAACCGCTGAAACCTCAGGAGCTCGAACGGCTATCTGAACTCTGGCTTTGGCATCTACGGGTTGATTTGGCGTTAGCTGATTCGAGGTGGCCGTGGTGGTTGAAAATTGCGGCGGCCCAGGCTGAGATCCTAGCGACACCCTTGGAATTGGCCATCAAGTTACCCCGAGAAGGTGGGGCAGCGGAATTGACGGAGTTGGCCCGAAAGCTCGGTCAGACCAAATCCGATGTCGCCCGGGTGCTTTGCTACCAGGAAGGTCAGCTAATGGTCTCGGCGTTGAGCTTTTCGCTCGTTCGGGAGCATTTGGGAATTCTCGAAGTTCCTATTGGCGCTGGCACTGAATCAGACTTTGTGGCGTTGAATCGCAACTGGCCGACTGACCTGGGAGCCGACTTTCTCCATTGGTCGATGAATCCGCAGGCGCATGCCGTCGACCTGACCTCTCTTACGGAAGCGCCCGGGGCCCTTCCGGCCCAGCTTCAAACGGCCCGGTTCCACTTCTCGGACGCGCCGCTGGTGGTTTCTCCAATCACCCTAAAACCGCGTTTTAGCCCCGCGGACACGCGCGAGACGTCCGCTCCGATCAAGCACCTGCCGACCCAGGTGGATTCTCGCCAACTCAGTCGGTTTGCCGCGGGTTGGACCCTGGCGGTGATCAAGCATCTGGCTGAGTCTGGTGCCGAGAGTATCACGCTGTTTGAGACCACGGGGTGGCGGGGTGTGTTAGAACGGGTGGAAGGTTCCGCCTTGCCATCGGAATTCCCATCGCAGCCGGGTCAGGTCTTCCCCCTCTATTACGTCATCGGGGAAGTCAATGGCTTTGGCAATGGAGAGGTCATCACCACCCGTAGCAGCGCTCCGTTTCGGGTGCAGTCGCTCGCACTCGTCAAGAAGGGTCGGACGTCGCTGTGGCTGGCCAACCTGACCGCCCAGAGCCAAAGGGTTTCGGTGGGCGGATTCGAGACGGTTACGCATCGCTCTCATATGCCCTGGGATCTCACCCAGGTTTGGATGTTCCGTCCGAATGTACTGTTGCGTCAACCAGGCGAACCGCTGCCGGTCCCGGTTGAACGGGAGTTGGAAATCGACCTTGAACCCTTTGGCCTCCACCGGTTGGAACTGACGTTGCGTGCCTCTTGATTCGGCGAGTGGATTGATCGATGAACGTATGGCGAGCGACGGTAACTGAGGTTCAATCACCGTCAGGTCTCAAACCCGCGCGCAGACTTGCCGGCGGGGATCCGAAGTCACAAGGTATCCGTCATTCACCATGAGAGCATTTTTGGGAGGGTTGGGATTGCTGGGCGGGATCTTGGTGGCGGCCGACCTGCCGGCGCCGAAGTTTCGCGCGGTTAACGTGGATACCAACATCACGATTGGCTATGGTTTGGCGATCGCGGATGTCGATGGTGATCGGCGTCCGGACATTGTGCTGTGCGACAAGGCGCAGGTCGCGTGGTACCGGAACCCAGGATGGGAGAAGTTTGTAATCGCCGAAAAGTTAACCGAATTGGACCACGTGTGCGTTGCGGCGGCCGATGTGGATGGTGACGGCAAGGCAGAAATTGCCGTGGGCGCGGGTTGGAATCCGGGAGATACGGTTAATTCCGGGGCGGTGTTCTACCTCATTCCTCCATTTGACCGGACGCAGAAGTGGGAACCGGTGAAGTTGCCGCATGAACCGACTGTCCACCGCATGCGGTGGGTTCAGATGGGGGTAGGCAAGTACTCCCTGGTCGTCGTTCCGCTCCACGGCCGCGGTAATAATGCGCTGAAAGGCGAAGGTGAGGCGGTGAAGATCCTCAGTTACGAAAAACCTGCCAACCCAAGGGACCCGTGGACCGTAACCCCACTCTCCCAGCCGAACTGGCCGGCGTTGCACAAGACCCACAATCTTGATCCAGGCTTGAAGTCTGCATCCGGGAGCGATGGTTTGGCGATCGCTTCGAAGGAAGGACTATTTTTCCTACCGGGAGGCTCCTCTGGGCCGTTAGTTCTGGTGGGCACCAATGGAATTGGCGGAGCCGGTGAAATTCGGATCGGTCGATTATCCGGACAGTCGGCGTTCTTTGCCGCCGTGGAGCCGATGCACGGAAATACGCTGGCCGTTTACACCAAGTCCAGCCGCACTGAAGGATTGAGATCCCGGCAGGTGATCGACGAATCCTTGATCGACGGTCATGCCCTCGCGTGTGGGGACCTTCTGGGTTTGGGTCGTGATCAAATTGTGGTCGGTTGGCGGGCCATGAACCGACCGGGCGCCACAGTGGGGATTCGGCTCTACACCCCGATTGATACGGCGGGAACGGAATGGCGAATGACACCGGTGGACGACAATACCATGGCCTGCGAAGACCTGGCGTTGGCTGATTTGAATGGCGACGGGCGTTTAGACATCATTGCGGCGGGCCGAGCGACTCGGAATGTGAAGGTGTGGTTTAATGAGCGCTGAACTAGGGAGCCTTCGTTGAAACGGGCGCTTGGGCTCGGGCGAAGGCAGTTCGCAGGGATTCGACTCGCCGACGGTTCACGCCCAGATCGGAATGACCGACCCGAGAAGCCGAGCGGACCTCAATGGCTCCCGCTTCTGCATTGAGCAAGAATTCGACATCGTCCGTGAACCGGAACAGCCGAGACCGGTATTCGATGCGCAAATAGCCCGGCTGACGCCCGACGATCGTGGTTCGTGGTTCGGCTTGGACCAAGGTCAATAGCTGGGCCAGGGCGGCTTCTCCTGGGCCTTCAAAATGCAGAGGCTCGATGTGGTGGCTGGGGTCGGCATCCTGGCTGCAAACGCAATTTGGGGTGCTGGGGCAGGGTGCCAGGTTTCCCTGAACGAGGCTGGAGGGTGGAGTGCGGGCCATATGGGCGGAAACACATCCGGCGGCAAGCAGCAGAGCTACTCCTAGCGGCATGCAAAGACGTGCTTTCATTGGGAACAATAGATCGGGTGGGTCGGATTCGCATCCAGGAAAACCGACACTTGCGGTTGACGTTTACGCGGATAAACTTCGAAATGTCCTCCGGATCCGAGTTGCTCGATCAAATCCTTTCCGGCTCAAAGTTTGACTTTGGAATGGACGGTCCTTTTTACTCAACCGCGCTTGTTCCCCATACTGACGGTTAATTTCCCGGGGCGCGGGCAACTTATCCACTTGTGGCTGCCAAAGACGACTATCTGATCGATACGATGCTCGAGACGGGCATGCTTGCTCCTGAATTGGTGGACGAGGGCCGTGCTGAGGCGGAAGCCAATGGCGAAGGCGTTCTCGACACCTTGGTCAAGAAAGGGTCGGTGGATTCCTCCGTGATAACGATGGCAAAGGCCACGTACTTCGGCGTCGAATCCGTCAACCTGGCTGACCTCAAGCTCAGTGACGAAGTCATCGGCCTTATCCCCCGGCATGTCGCCAAGAAGTTCAACGCCGTACCGGTGGACCAAAGCGACAATGGAGCGGTCATCGTGGCGTTGAGTGATCCTTCCGACATTGATGCGGTGGATGGACTGCGCCACGCCTTGAACCGGGATGTGGAGCTGCGGGTGACCAGCAGCAGCGATATTGAGGCTTCGTTGAATCGCTATTACGGCGGGGCCAGCCGAGGGGACGACGGTGGGATCGCTAAGATGATCCAAGACATCACCGAGGGTGAAGTCGAAGTGTCCACTCTGACGGGCGATGTCGGCAATGACACGGAAGGCGTAGATGCGGACGCCCCGATCATTAAACTGGTCAACCAAGTCATCGTCGACGCCTTCAAGAAGCGCGCTTCCGATATCCACCTGGAACCGCTCGCTAAACGGTTTCGGCTCCGGTTCCGGATTGACGGCGTTTGCGTGGAGCAACCCGACCTGCCCAAACGGCTGCAAGCACCGATTATTGCGCGTCTCAAGATCCAGTCGGGAATGAGCATTGCCGAGCGACGCATTCCGCAGGACGGTCGAATTAATACCAATGTCGGTGGCAAGTCCATCGATTTGCGCGTCAACGACATCCCAACTCAACACGGGGAGTCGATCTGCATGCGTATTTTGGACAAATCGGGTTTGCGGCTCGGTTTGGCTGAACTCGGTTTTTTCGCGGATGACCAGGCGACTTTCGAGCGACTAATTGGTCTGCCTGATGGAATTTTGTTGGTCACGGGTCCGACCGGTTCCGGCAAAACGACCACCTTGTATTCCTGTCTTAACTACATCAACCGGCCCGACCGGAAGATCATTACCGTTGAGGATCCCGTGGAATACATGCTCGCCGGTATCAATCAGGTCCAAGTCAACGAGCACATCGGGTTCACTTTTGCGGCTGCCCTCCGGTCGATGCTGCGGCAATCTCCCAACGTGATCATGCTGGGAGAAATTCGAGATTTTGAAACAGCGTCGATTGCCATCAACGCGTCGCTAACAGGGCACTTGGTTTTCTCGACCCTGCATACTAATGACGCGCCTGGAGCGGTGACTCGGTTGATCGATATCGGGGTTAAACCCTTCTTGGTAGCCTCTTCGGCCCGCTGCTTCATGGCGCAACGTCTGGTCCGGAAAGTCTGCAAGAACTGTGGAGGCCCCCATGTTTTGACCGATAAGGAGGCCCAAGCCCTCAGTATGACCCCGGAGCAACTGCAGCAATCCTCCGCCCGCATGGGGCGCGGGTGCTCAGAATGCAATAAAACCGGCTGTCGGGGCCGGTTTGGAATTTTCGAAATCTTTCTCGTTCAGGACGACGTGCGCCGCCTGATTTTTGAGAAGGTACCTTCCAATGTTTTGCGCAAAAAGGCCCTAGAATTGGGGATGCGAACGCTCCGTGAGGACGGAACGCGCAAGGTGTTGGCCGGTCTGACCACGGTAGATGAAGTGGTTCGTGCCACTGTGAGTGAACACTGAAGATGATGATGGTAACGCACCTGCTGACCTGTACCCGAATGAGCTCGCTGTCCGTTTTTTATTAAGGATTCCCCATGTCGTATCAAATGTCCGATCTGCTGCAGTTGGTGGTGTCTGAAGGCGCCGCTGATCTGCACATCCGGGTGGGAATTCCCCCGGTCATCCGTTTGCACGGTATTCTTCATCGTGTCGAAGGACCAATCCTCAAGCCGGAGGATACGGAAGAACTGATGCGGTCCATCACTTCCGAAGATCACATTCAGCAAATTCGGGAGAAGGGCGGCGCCGACTTCGGTTTTGCGTTCGGCGAACTGGCTCGGTTTCGGGTTTCGGCCTTTAAAGAGAAGGGCAATTTTGCACTCGTGCTCCGGCAGATTCCGAGCAAGTTGCTGACGATGGAGCAGATCGGCATCCCGCCGAGTGTCAAGGAGTTGCTCTGGAAGCCTCGCGGACTGGTTTTGGTCACTGGTCCGACGGGTTCGGGCAAGACAACAACTCTGGCGTCGATGATCAACATCATCAACGAAGAGCGTGACGAGGCCCATATCATCACGGTCGAAGATCCCATCGAGTATTACCACAAACACAAGAAAGCGGTGGTCACCCAGCGCGAGGTGAATGTGGACGTGCCGAATTTCGCTGAGGCCCTCCGGCGGGCGCTCCGTCAGGATCCTGACGTCATTCTGGTCGGTGAGTTGCGCGATTTGGAGACCATGGAAGCAGCCATTACCGCTGCGGAAACGGGTCACTTGGTATTCGGTACTCTCCATACTACCGGCGCGGCCAAGACGATCGATCGTATCACCAATGCCTTCCCGATGAATCAGCAGGAGATGATTCGGATTCAGCTTTCGACCGTGCTGCAGGCGGTGATTTCCCAACTTCTGATTCCGCGCATGGATAAGCCGGGGCGCGTGGCTGTCTTCGAGATCATGGTAAATACCCCCTCAATCGCGGCCCTGATTCGGGACAACAAGTCGTTCCGCATCAATTCCGACATTCAGACCGGTGCCAAGTATGGCATGGTGACGCTGGATAGTTTCCTGGTGGAGAAATATGAGGCAGGCATGATCGCCGAGGAGGAAGTGCTCACCAAAGCGCAGGACCCGACCACGATCATGCAGAAAATGCAGGAATTGAAGGCCGCTAAAGCTGCGGCCGCCGCTGAAGAAACCCGTCGCTGACCTGCCATGCCCGATCCTGTATCCGATCCGCTGCTGCTCCTCCTCCGCGACCGGAGTATGTTGGATGACCTCCAGTTCGAGGAGGTCAGCCAGGAGAGCGGCCGTAGTGGCAAGCCGGTCTTTCAAGTAATCCAGGACTACGGATTGATGGACAAGGACATGCTTCTGCAGTTGTTGGCGGATCATTTGGGAACGTCGGTGGTGGAGATTGATGAGTCAGCGATCACGCCTGACGTGGTGGCCGCCATTCCGGCCGACAGTGCACGAATGTATCAATGTGTGCCGGTGGCGTTGTACGGAGATACGGTCCAAGTCGCTTTAGTAGACCCCCTGAATCCGGCGGTTCTGGACGAAATGGGATTCACGGTAAAACACCAGTTGCAATTGGTTGTAGCCGATCCCGCGGCGGTACTTCAGGCCTTGGCCAAATTCTACCCGGCCCAGTCCGGCGGAGGCTATCAGGATATCCTCAATGAACTAGGCAAGGGGGGGGAGGATAGGGACGATCAAGACGAAGGTCCGAAGGGCTCTGACCTCAGTTCCGATGCCAATGACGCACCGATTGTGAAGTTCGTTAACCTGGTGCTCATGCAAGCGGTGCAAGACCGGGCCAGCGACATTCATTTCGAACCGTTTGAGGATGAGTTCAAGATTCGGTACCGGGTTGACGGAGCGCTGTACGAGATGTCCCCGCCGCCCAAAAATTTGGCCAGTCCGGTGACCTCGCGTCTCAAGGTTATGGCCAACCTGAATATTTCCGAGCGGCGCCTACCACAGGACGGACGTATTTCGGTCAACATTGCGGGTCGGCAGGTGGATCTTCGTATGTCCACGCTGCCGACCGCCTTTGGAGAATCAGTAGTGCTTCGGGTGCTGGACCGTAATGCGGTCAAGATGGAGTTGGAATCCCTCGGGTTTCCTCAGGACATCTACAATTTTACGGTTGAGACGATCAATCAGCCGAACGGGATTTTTGCGGTCACGGGTCCAACGGGATGTGGCAAGACCACCACTCTTTATTCGGCTTTGCGCCGCATCAATACCATCGATGCGAAACTGCTGACCGTGGAAGATCCCGTCGAATACGACATCGAGGGGATCATGCAGGTGCAGACCAACGAAGGTGCTGGTTTGACCTTCATGAAGGCGCTGCGGGCCTTTTTGCGGCAGGATCCGGACATCATCATGATCGGGGAAATGCGCGATCTGGAGACCGCGCAGATCGCCATTCAGGCATCGCTCACGGGTCACTTGGTGTTGTCTACCCTTCATACCAACGACTCCGCCGGAGCGGTGACCCGCTTGGTGGACATGGGGGTGGAACCCTTCCTCATTTCCTCGACGTTGCTCGGTGTTTTGGCTCAACGGTTAGTGCGGAGGGTTTGTGTGAAGTGCCGGACGCCCTTTGAGCCGACCGAGATGCAGTTAGGCCAGTTGGGCCTTTCGGCGCACGATCTAGGGGACAAAACCTTTTATTACGGCCGCGGTTGCCCGACGTGTAACGATTCGGGATATCGAGGTCGAAAGGGCATCTACGAACTGCTGGTGATTACAGATGCTGTCCGGACACTTATTAACGAACGGGCGCCCACTGTGGTCATTCGCCAAAAGGCAATTGAGCTTGGAATGGTAACGCTCCGGGATGACGGTTTACGCAATATTTACGCCGGTGATTCAACAGTAGAAGAAGTGCTGAAATACACCTAACTGCAGGGGGAAAGGACTGTTATGCCGAAATTTCAATACGTCGCCATGGACTCGCGGGGTAAGGAGCAGAAGGGAGTGCTCGAGGTTGCATCGCAGGCGGATGCGATCAACCGACTCAAAGAGATGGGGTATTTCCCCACCAAAGTCATGGAGGCTGAAAAGCCCAAGGGAAAGAAAGAGGCCAAGAAGGCCGCGCCAGGGGGCAGTGGCAAACGAAAGAAGGGGGTGGGTGATATCAGCATCAAGATCCCCGGCTTCGGCGGCGGGGTGAAGACGAAAGTGCTGACGACCTTTACCCGTCAGTTGGCCACTCTGGTGGACGCGGGTCTGCCGCTGTTGCGCGGATTGAGGGTGCTCCAGAAGCAGGAGAGAAACCCCACCTTGCGGAACTGCATTGATGATCTTTCGCTGGCTATTGAAGGCGGTTCGACCTTCTCGGAGTCCCTGGCCCAACATCCTAAGATTTTTAATCGCCTGTTTGTCAACATGGTGAAGGCCGGAGAACTCGGAGGCGTGTTGGAGGTGGTTCTAAACCGTCTCGCCGAGTTCATGGAGAAGGCGGAAAAGATTAAGGGCAAGGTCGTGGCGGCCATGTTCTATCCGACCGCGGTCATGACGGTCGCCGTGGGTATTCTCGCGTTGCTCATGGTGGTGGTCGTCCCGAAGTTCAAAACGATCTTTGCTGACCTCTTAGGGGACGCGGGAATGCCAGCGTTTACAGAATTCGTATTGGCAATTTCCGATGCCATTAAGAGCAAGACTATCGTTATCTCCGAGGGCCCACCCTACGTTTATCCGGGACCGGTGATCTGGGGAATTGTGGCCTTTGTCATCATCTTCAAGTTGTCCATCAAGACGAAGAAGGGACGTTGGTTGTGGGATAAGGCTCAATTGCATTTCCCGGTCATCGGCAGTGTCATTCACAAGGTGGCCATTGCCCGCTTCTGCCGGACGCTCGGGACCCTTGTGAGTTCAGGTGTACCCATTCTCCAGTCCCTCAACATCGTGCGGGAAACGGCCGGCAACGTGGTCGTGGCTAACGCGGTGCAGATGATTCACGAGGCTGTCAAGGAAGGGGAGACCATTACGGCCCCGCTCGAGAAGTCGGGAGTCTTCCCTCCCATGGTGATTTCCATGGTGGACGTCGGTGAACAAACCGGTGCCTTGCCCGAGATGTTGCTGAAGATCGCCGATACTTATGACGACGAAGTCGACAACGCCGTGGCGGCCATGACGTCCTTGTTAGAGCCGATCATGATCGTGTTCCTGGCGGTGATTGTGGGCAGTATCGTTATCGCCTTGTTCCTCCCGCTGATCACTCTGATCGATAAGTTGGGGAGCGACGATGGTGGTGGCGGCGATTAAGTGCAGAATCATCCAACCCGGTCCGAAGCACGTGCGACGGACCGGGTTTTTCACTTTTGTTTACCAGATTAAACAACCGCCCTTGACACGGGAAACGTTCAGGATGTAAATACAAAGTAGTTACACTGCATTGGCGTTTGCGTTACTGTCTTCCTTGTGGAGTTCGACTGGAACAATCCGCCATTCGCATTGAATGGTTCTTTGACGGTGCAAGACATAGAAGAGTCGTTTGAAGATCCTTTTGCCGCTCGGTTATTGCCGGATTCGTCCCGTTTTGGGGCTCAATCCCGGTATTTCAACCTCGGTAAAGCGAACTCTGGACAAGGCGTCTTTAGTGTCTACCGCACCAATGGTCGTATTTTCCGAGTGATCTGTGCGCGCGAGTTTACCGAACAGGAGGAGTTCTTCTACCAACGCAAGCTCCGCCAAACGCTTCAATCCTGATGCCGAATGGCCTTGTCAATTCCTGGGATGAAGTTCCTCTGTTCGATAACGAGCAGTCGGAAGCAGATTTCTGGGCGGACACCCAGGTGGATCTTCGGTTAATGGAGTCGGCTACCGTGGGCGCCACGGAGCAGACCGAATCGGTGACGATCACGTTGCGCATGGATCCGCGGATGCTCGCCCGGATCAAGCGCCTCGCCCGCGAACGATTTCTTAATTATCAGAGCATGATCAAACAGTGGCTCAGTGAACGGATGGAAAAGGAATTGAAGGACCGCTGACAGGTGTTTCATTCTCTGCGACTTCCGCGCCATCATGAATACAACCAACTTCTCCTCTTTGAGGCGCGCCCGGGTTTCCCTGGCAAGTCCGGGTTTTACCCTGATCGAACTCTTGGTGGTCATTTCCATCATCGCGGTTTTGGCTGGACTGGTTGTCGGGGTCGCCCCGGCGGCCAGCAAGCGGATGCGTGAGGCTCGAATTAATACGGAGTTGGCGGCACTGATCGGCGCTATCGAGGCGTACAAGGTTAAGTACGGTGTTTATCCTCCGGATAACTACAATCCGGTGACCCGGTTATCCAATCCGGTTCTCAACTCTCTTTATTACGAGCTAACTGGAGTGCTCGTGGACAATAATCCTCGCAATCCGAAGTTAATCACGGCCGACGAAAATGCCATGATCGATCCCGATGTCTTTCAGCAGTATTTCGGTCGAGAGGGTGTACTGAACAGTATTCCGCGGGTAGCGACGACCTCTGGGGTGGCTCAGGAGAAGTTGGACCGCGAACAGAAAAAGAGCCTTATCCGGCGGGAATTTAAGCCCGGTCAGCATTCCGAGATCTTCCGATCCAAGTTGGACTCCGGATATGTCGATCTGGAGGTTCTGGCCGTCGGCTTCTCTGGGGATGCTTCCGGCAAGAAGGGTGGCGGATTCCCTTGGCCGCCGCGATTGCCGTTGGAGCAGCATCCCCTCAAGACCAATCCGGGTCTGAACCCTTGGCGTTACGTCTCTACCAATCCCACGAACAACCCCGGTCGCTTCGATCTCTGGGCGGAGATCCGTGAAAACAACCGCACCAATATCGTCGGCAACTGGTAATTTTATCATCCTCATCCGATCCCATCCATGAACGTCACCGTTTCCTCCCGACCGCGCCGCGGCTTTACGCTGATCGAGTTGCTGGTGGTCATTTCCATTATTGCCATTCTGGCCGGCCTACTGTTGCCGGCAGTGACTAAAGCCGCCGGAACAGCCAAAGTTAAGAAGGCGGAGGTCGACATGAACAACCTCGTGTCCGCCATCGCCGCCTACAATGCGGCTTACAGTCGAATGCCGTCCTCCAAACGAACCCGGGCGGCGATCACTGAGCAGTGGCCTGACTTTGTATACGGAACGCAGCAAGGCGGAACTCAGGTGTTCGATTCCAAGTCGAAAACCGATTACCCGCAGGTTCTCAACAAAGGCGGCATCAATTGGAATATCAGTAACGCCGAATTGATGGCCGTGTTGAGTGGAACTGAGATGGCCAAGTTCCCCCCGGGTTTTCCGGCCTACGCCCCGCAAATCGATCAGGACAACAAACCCATTAATTTCAACAACGCGCTTAATCAAAAAGGGAATATTTTCCTCAATGCCAAGATCGCCAAAGGCGTTAGCCCGAATGGCCTGGGAGAGCTCGACAAGGTGCTGCGAGATCCTTGGGGTCGCCCTTACATCGTCTGGGTGGATCTGGATTACGATAATCGCATCGTCAATCCGTTTCCCGAAGTCGCGGGCCAGAATGTACGGCCCGCCAATGATCCGGCCGCTCGATTCATCTCCCAGCCAGCTTTGGTGATGTCTTTTGGACCTGACGGTAAGGCGGATTTTACAATTCCCGCCGAGGCCCGCAACACGGTCAACGCGGATAATATCTACAGCTGGCGCTAAGGCGCTGGTCGACTCCCCATGCAAGCCAAGTCCATAACCGGAACCGAACGCGTCTACAGACAGGCGTTCACCCTGATCGAGCTTCTGGTGGTGATCTCGATCATCGGCTTGCTGATGTTCATCGCGGTCCCGGCGTTCAAAGGGTTCGGGCAATCCAATATAATGTCGGCGGCACAACAGCAACTGCGCGATGATCTCGGATTTGCTCGGCTGCAAGCGATTAAGAACCGATCGCCGGTCTATATGGTCTTCTTTATGCCGCCGTATGACTTCGATCCAGACTCCTTTTCCCGCGATCTGGTCCGAATTCACGGGGAGGTTTTGGGACTCCCCCGCTCCACTGAATTTGACCGTCAGTACCGCGAAATCGCTCTGCGGGCCTTTACTAACACTTTTCCCAAGCAATTCACAGCATATGCCCTGTTCACTGAAGGCAGTCTCGGGGAACAACCGGGGGTGAAAAGAATGAGGTATCTGACCGATTGGCGTGCCTTGCCCAATGGTGCCCTGTTTCCCACGAACGGAGTCGAAGTGATGCTTCCGGGGTGGGTCTCTGGATTCACGAACCAGTTTATCTATACGAATTTGAACGCGCGTTCGTTTCCGTTCCCGATCGCGCCTGAGCGTGACAATCAATTGGTCACCACAAACCTCTGGATGACGCTCCCAGCTCTAGCTTTCGATTCTCAAGGTCGTCTCTTCAACTTTAATGCAAAGGGTCCGATTGGGATGGGGGCCACTCTATCCGATCGATATGTGGCGGTCGCTTCCGGCAGTGTTTTATTGAATCGTCAGAAGGTGAACAAGGGTGAAACGGAGCGCTACGATTTTCGCCAGCCGGCCGATGTCGTGGAGACGCCACGTCGGAACTATACAAACCAGATTGTCAGAGTCTCGGCGCTGACCGGCCGTGCCAAAACATTGAAGCCCGTCCAATGAGAGCTATTCCGGTCAATCTTTCCGCCCGGCGCACGGCCGCGTTCACGATGGTGGAACTCGCGCTGTGCATTGCGATCGTCGCCTTTGCCATGGTGGCTATTCTGGGGGTTCTGCCGCTGGGATTAAGTGTTCAAAAACAAAACCGCGAAGAGACGATCGTCGATCAAGAAGGACCGATGTGGGTCGAACTCATCCGTCATGGGGGAGTGGGCTGGGACGATGTCACAAACTACATTGACTATATCTTGATCGAACGAACTCCGGTCAATGGGCCTGGTGGAACCAAAACGTATGGCTTCCGAGGTCCGTTTTATTCCAGAGACAATTCGTTGCCGGCGCCTGATGCAAATTTAATCACCGCAGGTGATATCGTTAGTTTGCTCTCCTTGCCCCGCTTCGAGGCCGATAAGGGCATTATTTATAGCAATAAGGTGACCGCGGTATGTCGATCGTTCAGCGGTTCTTTCAACTCGCAGATCCGTCCGGACAATAGTGGTTCGTTCCGCCCCGATGACCGTCAGTTGGACGACGCATTAAGGTACCAAATCCAAGTTGAGTTAACGCCGGCCACTCAGTTGCCCACCCTAAATGTCTCGAATACCAACTCGGTCGCGCAAGCGGGAATCAATCTTGGTGGCTACCTGAACGCGTTGCGGCTCGACCCTAATTTGATGGGTGCTCTAACCCAGCAGATGCAGATGCGGAATTCGCAGGATCTGTTGGCCGCTACGCTTTATGATCTTCGGTTGGTTTTCCGCTGGCCCGTATTCCGGGTCGGGGCAGAAGTCGCCGTGGGACCGGGGCAGCGAGCGATGCGTTCTCAAGTATTCGGCAAGCCTCGGTTCGCAATCAGTGATCCGAATAACCTCGAAGCCGTTTATTGGCCAACCACCCCGATTCGGCCCCGGCGTTTCGACAATTCCACCATCAACCGCAATCTCACCCAGTAGGCGTTGCATGAAGGCGGTCACTTTTCTCCATTCCCGCGCTATCCGGCGTTCTCAAGCCGCATTCTCGCTGCTCGAGATGCTCGTCGGCATGGGCATACTTTCGATTCTTGTCCTGGCGTTGTTCGCCATGTTCAACCAAACCCAAAAGGCACTCCTGGCAAATGTGGGACAGTCTGATGTGATGGAGAATGGTCGATCGGTGGTCGACTTGTTGGTGCGAGATTTGGTTCGGGCGCGGCCGTCAAATCTTGAGACTAACTACGTTTACGTTCCTGGGACGACCAATATTGATTTCGTTGTGACTCCGGCCCCCAATCTGGTCGTTATGCGCACCGCGGCGGGCATTACCAATTTGACGGCTCGGGCCGCTTTTCAGGACGGTTGGCGCCGGGACACCTTACTCCATGATCTTTTTTACCTCGCTGAGGTTCGCCCAGGACAATGGACGGGTTCGGGATTGTTCGTTTCCGCTGAGAATCCACAATATCCCGATGATGGGGTGGGAACCCTCTTTCATTACGAAGACCGTCAACCCGTAAGTCTGCGAGGGGCTCGCGGGGCCCGGCAAGCCGATCTCCTTTACCAGCGGTTTTTTGAGAACGCTAATTACCGGTTTAACCCTACCAACTCGAGTCGCCTGCTTGATGGGGTAATTTTCTTCCGAGTAACTCCCTTTGGCCGGTCCGGAGAGGCGTTGGATCGCACGATCTGGCCTCAGACCAACAATTTTCCCATTCCTAACGACGTTCTGATCGGTCCCAACCCTTCGATCAATTACCCGCTTAACGCCACTCTCTTCCGCGGTCGGGCATTCCCGAGTTCCTTGGAAGTGGAGTTGGGTGTTTTGCCGTCCGAGTTGCTGGATAAGTATCGCGCCTTGCCTCCGACACCGGAAGGAATCCGAGCGCGTTTCCTAACCAATAACGTCGCCAACGTTCTCGTGTTTCGTCAGCGCATTCCGATGGCTACCTCGCCCGTCCTCCCATGAAGCGTCCCGATTCCATCGCTCCTTCGGCGCGGCACGCTCGGCGCGGCATCGCGCTCGTGATCACGCTGCTGATGCTGTCCGTCGTCACGATTACAGCCGTGGCGTTTCTCGCCGTCAGTCGGCGTGAACGGGCGGCGGTCGGAACAGCCGCCGAACAATTGGACACCCGGTTTATCGCCGATACCGCCCTTCAACATGCCCAAGGACGGATCGCAAGCCGGATTTCAGCAGTCACCAATCGCCTGGCCTATGGCGGGTATTTCGTTTCAACTAACTTTGGAAACCCATACTTCGAGAGCGACGGAACAAAGTTTTCGTATCTGGATCGTCGAGACTATCGCCTTCTCACCAATGTAAATTATTTCCGGGATACCAATTTTTCGGCGTTTGATCTCACCCGGTCGAACGACCGCGAAGAGTACGCGCGGTTGTTGGGCAATCTTTATTATGACCCTCGGCCGCCGGTGTTTGTGCAAACGAATCGAAATCCGCGGTTGCCCTGGGATTTTCGGTTTTACCTCGATCTTAACCGGAATGGTCAGTTTGAAACCAACGGGCTCATCGTGGAGCAAGACCGCCAAGGTCGACCGATCGGTCGGGATACGCGCTTTTACTGGGGCGATCCGGAATGGATCGGGGTGCTGGAACATCCGGATGTTCCCCACTCGGGCACGAATCGCTTCATTGGGCGATTTGCGTACGTGGTGGTTCCGACCAGCCACACCCTTGATCTCAATTTTGTGGGCAACAACGCCAAGCGCATCAATCAAGACCAAGGGTTGCCGCGCAATAATGTAGCGGTCGATTTGCCTAGTGGATTCCTCAGAAATCAAGGTGTTGGAACGTGGGAACTAAACCTGGCGGGTTTCTTTGGAGCCCTGAACACTAATATCTGGAGCTTTGGCTTTAACGACTACGACTACCGCACCAATTTGAACCAAGGGAATTCGGGTCTCGCCTTTTCCGATGCCGAGCGGTTGCGTCGCTTCCGGCAGGAAACGTTTCGGCCCGCTTCCGCCGACCTCTTCTACGAAACCGATTCGGGAATTAGCTCGGTGACGCAGATCCGGAATACGTTCGAACGGGATTTTGTCGATGGCTATTCGGATGGGCCCTTGGTGGTGACTCCGGCCGACATCCGCAGCCGGTTTGAGAATGATGATCCGCAGCTGTCTTGGTCTGGAGGTGACCTCACTAATCGGTTCACGGAACTGAATGACCTTTTCAACCCGTTGTTGGGACTGTCCGGCCGAATCACCGGACAATTCACAAATTCCGGCGTTGCCCGGACCTCTCCCCGTTCTTCCTACGATCGGTACACGTTTTACCGGATGATCAACCAGTTGGGAACCGACTCGGGGGATGGCCGTTTTGAGACGGGGAGTCATCCGGCGTATGCAGACGCCTTTCGCGGACGTGAGGCGGTGAACCCGTTCGGGTTTTATCGGCGAGCAAAGCTCAATCTGAATTACGCGCAGAACAATCCTGACGGTGACACCGTAGACGCTGCCCGCGTGTCCAGTTTCCGCCCGTGGCAGTCGCTTGAATGGTTTACCAACGCCACCCATCGGTTGCTGTTAAGTGAGTTTACCAACGGATTGCCCTTTTTTCCGCGGAAGGTGGCCCGCTCGGTTCCTGGCTTCCCGATTCACGGCTATGTGCGAGTTCGCGACAGCGTTAACGATTATCTAACGAATTATATCTACGACGCCGAGGTTCATCGCCCGCTTCAGTTGGCCGCGAACATCTTTGACGCCACGACCAACCAGTTTCTGGATCCGGTCAGTCAGCGAATTGCCGCCCCCTCTGTTTTTCGACCGCTAGTTTACGAGGATTCGCGTTCACCTGGCGTCCTTCGATTGCATAGTTTCGAGGAGATCCTTGGGGGGCGTCCTAATTTTCTTTTGCAACGTGATTGGGTGTCGCCGGACCTGGTGACCAATCGCGCGCCTCGGCTGGTCGGTTCGCCGCAATCGACCTTATCGGCGAGTCTCCCGGAATCCATTCCTCCGGTGACGTCCCGGGAGCGGGGTTTCAATGTTTTTGGTCTTCCCTGGGTGGTGGGAGCGAAGAAGGGGCTTCCGAACTTCAATCAGGCGTTATGGCAGACGGTGGTACAGCCGACCCGTCGATTGATTATCACGCGACCGACGCGCACCTCAAAGATCGCCGAAACAGAACTGCCGGTGTCGGGTGCGAATCGTGGCGGATTCAAGACCGAGTACCAGTACGTGATCAACGTCACGAACATCATCGGAGTGGAAGCGTGGAATTCATACTTAAAGAATTTCCCCCGGACGGTTCAGATTTTCGCGACTAACGTCCTGGAGTTTACCCTCCAGGACGAGACGATTGCCGGGGACCCACGGATAATCCTTCAGCGGAGGGAACTGCTTTCTACCAATCTTCCCAGGCTCCAAAACTGGCCGGGCCGTGAATATGTGGGACTCGGATTCGACCGAAATATCGCCTCGTCGGCCTATCTGGAATTTCCTCGCAATGTCACCAATCGGGCCGTCGCAATACCGGGTGGTTTAGCGATCGGAACCAGTTTTATTTATGATCCGATCAACCGGCAGGCCTATTCCCTCAACCTGACCAATCAGGGTCGAGTGGTCATTTCCCAGAGCAACCGTCGCTACTTAACGCCGGTGATCTCGGCGTATGTTACCAACAGCCTTTTATTTGCGATTACCGATGATGCCTCCGGACGGCTGCTCGACATTGTGACGCTGCGCAGCACCATGATTCGGACAAATCTGATTTCCACCTTGGGCTTTCGAGCTAATGGACTAGAGCAAGACTTCTTTGCCCAAATGGCGGGCGCCAGTGGTGATCAAAGTCAGCAGATGCCGGCCTTTTGGAACACTAATTTGGTCCAGAACAACCGGACTCGAGGCATGGACAACCAATTGCTAGCCTCGATCGGCGATATCGATGTTTCGGAATTGTTGTGGCGGGATCCGTTTGGTGGGCCAGTGACGGTTGCACAGAAGCGGGAATCCGTGGACGGCTTGTTATATTTTCTTTACGGAATTGTCCCGACGGGCGACCCGATCACGGTGGACCGCATTCGGAGGCAATATGGGTCTAATCTGGTGGCTCAAGTGGGCTTTAATCCCTCTCCGCGGGTGTTCCTCTCTGATCGCCGAATGGCGAACGATCCGCTGGTTCATTACACAAAGGATGATCTCGCACCGGGGTACTTCTTTCTGACGGAAGCGGGTTATACCGAGATTCCACATGAGTTTTTCGGCCTAGTTCCTGGCTCTCAATTGGGAATTCAACTCACGACCGATTTCGTTGCTTTTGATCTCGGTCGGCGAGCTAAGGAAATTAATGCGTATGCGCCCTGGGGCACCAATGCCAATTTGACCGGATCGCCACCTCCGGCCGACGCGTCGGGCAGCACGGCGTTCGATTATAGTTTCAAAGATTCCCTAATCCGCTCTTCGGATGACTGGAATTTTCCTATCAGTACCAACCTGACTTTCCACTTCGCTGGCGTGGGACAGGTCGGACGCGTGCATCGCGGAACGCCCTGGCAGACTGTTTACCTTAAATCTTTGGCTGCCCGCGAACTGACCCCTAATCAACCCTCCTTGGCGACTCGCCTGAGCGGTGGGAACCTGACTTGGGGTGGTTGGGCCGGCAACCGTCAGACCCATCCGACGAATGACTGGAAGATCGTTGACCTCTTTACGACGGCCCTGAATGACAACGCGGCGCGGAGTCAATTAGGTGTCAATCAAGCCGGTTCGGCCGCTTGGGCGGCTCTTCTTTCTGGAACCCCTCTTTTGGAAAACACCAGCGCGGGCAATTTGGACAATCCGCGACCGCTCTTTCTCCGACCCGATTCGCCGGAGATTCTGCAGATTTTGGCGGGATACGGGACCGTGCCGGGTTTGGTTCAAAGCTATGGGTGGTCCAATAACGGTGTAAGAATTAATCCCGATGGCATTTTTCCGACTCTCGGCTCCATTTTGCAAGTGCCCACCTTTTCCGATCGGGCTCCGTTCCTGAGCACCAATGGGATCGCGTTATCCCGCACTCTCAGCGACGAAGTCATGGAGCGTTTGCCACAGCAGATTTTGTCCTTGTTGCGAGCGGATGAACCTCGGTTTGTCATTTACGCGTATGGCCAGGCTCTCAAACCTGCACCGAGCGCAGTAAACCTGCGCCCGGGTCCGCTTTACGGTATTGCCACTAATTATATCATCACCGGCGAGTATGTTACCAAGTCGGTCCTTCGCTTTGATGGTGATCCCCGGCGATTGCAGCCGGTCATCGAGGATCAACGCGTGATCCTGTCGAATCAGTAGCTTGTTCCCGGACTTCGTCCACCGTCTTCCATGTGCCTTTCCCGTCGACACAAACTGGCCCTCGTCGTCCTCGCGGTGGTTTGCACCTACCTCGGGTGGCGAGTCCACGACCGCGGTTTGCTGCGCCCCGAACGTGACTTGCGTGCGTTGGCCCCGGCCGGTGCTGCCGCGAGCCGCTTGGCCCAGCAACAACCCTTGGCGATAACCTCACCCCAGGGGGCGCCGATGTCTCCGGCAACCGCGACTCCACATTGGGTGCCAATCGTATCCCTCCCGCCGGGAACTGAGCCTACTCATCGGGACAATGAGGTCACCAATCGCTTGCGGAACACGGCTGCGTCGATGGCCAATTTGATCCGCAATGACCGGGCTCTTCTGTTGCGCAACGCGCTGATCGATACCGCCAGCGGCGAACCCCTCGCCATTCCAGCCTCATTACGTTCCGGCGAGGCGGTCGAAGCTTATTTGGTGCAATCCCAAGGACCGATTACCAAGGCGTTTCAGGACCAGTTAGTGCAGGCGGGTGCTACGGTGGTTTCCTACGTACCCAACAACGCGCTGCTCGTGCGAGCGTCGCCTGAGGTGGCTGACCGACTGGCGGTATCGCCCACCACTGCGGCAATAGTACCGCTGGAGCCCTATTTTAAGCTCACCCCGGGCCTCCTCGCCTTGGCTCTAGCCGAGGCGCCACTACCGGATGGATTATCGCTCATATTAACGATTCCCGATGCGCTCCAGGAAGTCGCCTCCCTGACTGCCTTGGGAGCTCGCGAGATCGCTCGTGAACGGGGACCGTTTGGTACCCTGGTTACGGTTGAAGCGCCGCGCGATAGCCTGATTGCGCTGGCAGGCCTTCCTTCAGTTCATCGAATTGAACCCAGGCGACGCGTGGGACTGGCCAATGACCGGACGGCCTTTTCCCTTGGTTCCACAACGACACCTCAAAATACCAATTCATTCGAGGACCTCACTGGGGAAGGGGTCCTGGTTAACATCAATGACTCGGGCGTTGATGCTTCCAATCCGGATCTTGCAAACCGGGTTTTCACTCTTCCAAGTGAACCGCAGGTACTCCTGGATCCTGATGGTCACGGGACCCACGTCGCCGGGACCATCGCAGGCAATGGCTCGCAGTCGGGGGAGATCAATGATCCGCCACCGCAGGGCTCGGTCACCAACGCCAATTTCAAAGGGAAGGCGCCCAAGGCGTCCCTTTATGCCCTGCCAGTTGACCTCTTGTTTGGTCCGGCTTCTGGCGATGCTTGGTTGCAGGAGACAGCGGCTCAAGCGCCCCAGCGGTTCAATACGTTGGAAGACGTTCTAATCTCGAATAATTCCTGGGGCTATTTGGGTTTGGATGCTTTTGAGTATTCGAGCCATTCAGCCAGTTATGACGCCGCCGTACGAGACGCCTTACCTCTGGTTTCGGGTGATCAGCCGATTTTGTATGTGTTCGCTGCTGGCAATGAAGGTTCGGGTGGCAACAATGGAATTGGTGGGCTTCCGGACAGCATCGTTTCACCGGGTAACGCCAAGAATGTGATTACAGTAGGTGCCTTGGAGAGTCTCCGGTCCTTTACCAACTCCATCGTGGTCGACACGAACGGGACGCCCGTTCAAGTCGGTGGCTTGGTGCTGGTTCCTGGATGGGAGACCAATGCGGGGCCCTATTTCACCAACGAGGTATTGCTGCCGTTTACCGACACGGACTGGCAGGTCGCCTCCTTCTCTAGTCGCGGTAATGTGGGGATCGGTATTGAAGGTCCAATCGGTCGCTTCAAGCCCGATGTGGTCGCAGAAGGTAGTTTTATTGCTTCGGTTCGTTCGACCCAGTGGACTCCTCCCCCACTTCCTGAACAAGACAGTCCTTTCTTTCCGATCTCTTTCCTGTTTGACGAAATCAATAGTGAGTTGTTGCCGCCCTATCGATTTGAGTTGGGCACCAGCATCGCGGCTCCGGCAATTTCTGGCTTGCTCGCCCAGTTACAGCAGAACTTCGAGTATAAGGTAAATCAGTTTCCTTCGGCCGCGGCCTACAAGGCGTTGCTGATTAATTCGTCCCGCTCGACCAGTGCCGGCTATGTGCCCAATCAGGAAGATGCGGTTAATTACGCGGGTTGGGGTAAACCTAATTTACAGCGTGCCTTGGGACGGGGCTTTCGTTCCAACATCGGTGGAACTGAGCAGGACGTCATCGGTATTGACTCTTCGACTGGACTGGCCACTGGAGACTCCGTTGACCTGGAGCTTAATTTGATCCTAACCAATGCGCTCGACCATCCGTTGAACCTCGCTTTAGTTTGGACCGATCCTGCGGGCGATCCATTGGTCGGGCCCAAACTGGTGAATGACTTGGATCTGATTGTTTCCAACAAGCTCACCGGCGAGATTTATCTGGGTAACAACTTTGACGCCCAGACGGGACTGTCCCGGCCTTTCTCGACCAATGATGTAACCACCAATGGTCTAGCGACGTTAGACCGAATTAATAATGTAGAACGAATTGTCCTGCCGTCGCCCCTAGGTTCGAACCTGGTCGTTACGGTGGTGGCCCATCGCGTCAATGTGAACAGCCGCCGGGATAATCCGACGGCCATTGTTCAGGATTTCGCCTTGGCGTTCTCTTCAGACCTCGATCCGACGGAGACTAATACCATTGGGCTTTTGACCCTCCCCACTGGAGTGAATCCCGTCGCGTTGGCGTTTGTTCGGCCTCCGATAAATACCATCACGAATGGATTTCCTTTCCTCAATCAGCGGGCGGGTGCTAATTCGCCGCTACTGGGTGGCACGAATGGTCAGTTCAAACAATGGCAGTTTTACACCTTCACCAATTTTTCAGGGGTTACCTCCGTCGGCGAATTGAGCCGAACCAATGGAACCAATGTCTATTTGGTTACCTTTTTGTCATTGCCGGGCGGGAATCTCTCACGAGCCCGAACGAATGGTCCTGACGTTGACCTCTATGTTTCTCGCAATCCGGGGCTGACCAATCTGGTTCCCGACGTGGTTGCTGCCGCCCGAAAATCTACCTCCCGCGAGACCTTCGAGTTGATCGAGTTCATCGGTGAAGAATTGAGTGACGCTAACGTTTTCTATGTGGGTGTGAAGTCGGAGGACCATGAAGCGGGGCAATACGCGTTCCTGGGTCTCAGCACCGACGAGTTGCTCGAAGACGGAAATGGGAATCCGACACCAATTGCGGTTAGGTTAACTCCGAATATTCCCGACGGCACACCGGCTGATCCGGGAGTAGGAAGTTGGTTGGCCATCAGTGTTTCCGCGTCCCCAATTGTGTCCGTAACGGCGGAGGTGACTACCACGCATGAAAACTTTACCGACCTCCTCACTGAACTCAGGTTCAATCAGCAGCCGGTAGTGCTGCAAAACCATACGCCACCCTTAGGTTTTCCGTTCGGGACTAACATCACAGTTCTTTATGACGACCTAAGGCCTGGCTCAACAAATACAAGACCCTCAGATGGGCCCGGATCCCTGCAGGATTTCCTGGGAACTTCTGGTTCGGGAGTCTGGTTCCTTGGTCAGGTCGACAATGCGCTCGGTTACACCGGCACCAACCTTAATTTCAATCTCAACCTCATTCCGGACCAGTTTGGGGAAGACTTTGTGCGGATCTGTATTCTTCCGGAAAGTCCGATGTTCCCCCCTGACATCGTCCGGGTACTTCCCACTTCAAGTCGGCTGACGGTCACGCTGACTAACATCGAGCCCCCGCTGCCCCTCCAGGTTTTCATCAAGCGCGATCGGTATCCTGATCTCTTCGATCCCTCCAATAATGATAAGTATGCCGAGATTCCGGGAACGGGTGGAAGCGTCTCCATCGGAATTCGGGACGTTCCTCCACTTGAAGCCGGTCAGTATTTCGTGGTCGTTTACAACCCGAACTCGGTGATTGTCTGCGCTGATTACCGTGCTCGAACCGAGCAGAATCTCGATGCCAGCTTCACTAAGACTTTTACCTCGGATGAAGTGGGAACGATTCCCGACGAAGCGCGGAAATTCTCGACACTCACCGTTGACGATCCTCGTCGGGTAACGGCAATGGATGTGGGGCTCCGACTGCAGCATCCCCGACTTTCGGACCTGGCACTTCGCCTTGAAAATCCTTTCGGTTTCAGTGCGGTGCTATTTGAGGATCGCGGAGGAATTGAGGCGAGGAATTTGGGAGAGACCGTTGTTTCCACCAATCGAGAATTTCAGCACGTAGCGCTGACCTATGATCCCTCGAGTCGACGAGCCAGCATCTTTGTCAACGGGCAGATCTCCGCGGAAAGCATCATGCCGGCCGGCTTTGTTCCGGCGACCAGCAACCAGTTTTACTTTGCCCTTGACCCCAGAAGCCGATTTGCAAATCAAGGCGTTAGATTGGACGATTTTGGTGTTTGGACTCGGGCGCTTCGTTCCGATGAAATTCGAGATATTTATCTGCGGGGCGTAGCAGGGGAGCCGAAGCAACCGTCCGATCGGAACAACGGTTTGTTTGCCCTTTGGCCCTTCAATGGGGATGGACTGGAAGTGGTCGGGGGAAATGGAGCAGCCTTGGCGCTTCCATATCAGTTCGTGCCTGGTCAGTTTCCTGGCAATTTGGCCATCCTGTTTCCCAATTTGGGATTCGGCGTGGTTACTAATGTTACTCCCAAAGCAACCAACGTACTCTCCGTCCGTCCCGGCAGTGCATTCAGCCTGGAGGGTTGGGTCTACATTCAGCCACCCGGGACGAACGCGGTTTTCGCCGGATGGTGGGGTGAAGGAAGTCGCGGTCGTTTTGGACCTGCATTGGTCTCGGATGGATCACTCGGCCGGGGCACGGTTTCCGCCGTCATGACGGACACAAACGGTGTCCAAATACTGATTACCTCTCCTTCTGACCAATTCCAAATCGGACGAAAGATTACGAACACGCTGTTTGCCACCTTCAGCGAAAACACCAACCGGTCGAATGAGAAGATCAAGTTTGTGCCGCCACCGTTCAGTGGTCAACTCGACGAAGATGTAGTGTTGTCGGTCGATGACTTCGAGTCGGTTCAGCAGGGTCCGTATCCCCCAGGGTCAACCTTCCGCGGTTGGGAAGTGCGGAGCAACTCTGTGGCCGTCCTCGAGTTTCCTCTGCTTGCGTATAACGGGAGTCGGAAGTTCCTGGCGCTTTCCAATGGGGTCGTCCGGCGAACCTTCGACGTCTCAGTGGGAGACCGCTATAAGGTTGCGTTTGCAGCTCGACTGGCCACGGACGAGACCAATGTCATCAATCCCCAAGTGCTGCTGGATGGAATCGCGGTTACCCCACCGGCGTTGCTCCTGAGCACGAATGATTGGAACACAAATATTGTCTACGAAATCCGTGCGTCCAAGCCGACTCTGGTCGTCGAATTTAATGGGCAATCTGCGCCTTCCGGTTCGGCCGGGATGTTGCTGGAAGACGTCAGTCTGTTGCAAAGCGATGGGACAGTGTCGTACCTGGCGGAGGAGCCACTCGACTCGCTGATGGGGGCTGGCATTGGTACCTGGCTGTTGGAGTTGAACGACACGCGGACTCCGTTTGTGGGTGACCTGCTGGCCTGGCAGTTGACCTTGACGTTCGCCCCGACGAGTGCTCCGGCAATTCGGCTAACGAACGGTGTTCCCTATGTCACCAATATTGTCGGTTCTGCACCGCAATATTTTTACATTGATATCCCGCTGGAGGCGACGCAGGCGACCAATCTGCTTCAGAGTGTTTCCGGTGGCCCCTTGGCGCTTTGGTACAATCCTCTCGGGATCCCGGCTCAGGGGTTCTTGGCCGAGGATTTTCCTCTAATTTACCCCACTGTAGGTGACACGATTTTTGCCCGCGCGATCGACACGAACGTTCCACCGGTTTTGGTGCCCGGGCAGCGATATTATCTTTCGGTCGAGAATCTCAATTCGACCTTATCGAACCAGTTTGTGATTCAGGTTGATCTGGGTATCAAGATTACACCGCTGATCAACGGAGTGGCCCTCAATGCCACCAACGCCAACAACGGGCTTTTTGACTACTACTTGTTCGACGTCTCCACCAATGCTTTAGGCGTGTCGTTTCAGCTCACCAATCTCACGGACAATCTCCAGCTGGTCGCACGAAAGGGTCCGCAGATTCCCAGTCGGACGCAGTTTGATTATGCCAGTACGAATGTCGGTCTGCTGCCGGAAGTGATTGTTATCGACCAAGCCAGTCAACCGGTGCCGCTGTCCTCTGGTAGGTGGTACCTTGGGGTATATGCGGCCAGCACCAATGTGGGTGTGCCCATTACTTATACAATCGTGGCTAACGAGGTGTTGGGGTCGGTCATCGGTCTGACCAATGGAGTGCCCTACGACGGTGCAATTACTAATACGACCGGGATTTCGTATTTTTACTTGGATGTGGATGAGGACCCGCTGACCGCGACATTTGCTCTGACCAATCTCACAGGCAACGCGAATCTCTACCTGAGGCGTGGCTTTCCCTTACCAGCCACCAATAGCTTCAACTACGCGAGTACGAATACCGGATTGGCCAGTGAAACCATTACGGTTGTGCCGGGTAGCCCAGTGGCTTTGACTCAGGGACGTTGGTATCTAGCCGTGGTCGCGGTGGATCCCACGCCGCTTAATTTTACGGTGGTCGCAAGTTATGTGCCGAACACGTTCATTATTATCCCGCTCGAAGAATCGATCGCGTTCGACTACTTCGATGCGCCCCCGACCAATAGCCTCTTTTTCAGCTTTGATGTGCCCACCGCGGTGAACGCAGTGTTGTTTGAGATTTATGGACTGACGGGTGAGGCCAATCTGAGGGTTTCCCAGGGAGTACTACCTCCGTACGCGATCCCACCGAATATCTTCACAGCGCCCAATCCAGGTTCCAACAGCGAACGCATCACAGTTCGGAACGACGTGGTGCCCAATCTGAGTGGTCCGTGGTTCCTTGAAGTCCAGGTAACGTCGACCAATGTCATCGATTTCTCGGTTCGGGCTGCCACCCAACAAGAAGGTCTCCTGATCAGTGGTGAGCCTCTAACGGTCGGGTTGCAGTCCGGCCCGCCTTTGGCTCTGGTGTTTAACACCGTTCCTGGTGAGTTCTACTCGGTCGAGAGCACCAGCGATCTTTCTACTGATCCCATCGTCTGGACCATTCTAACGCTCGAATATGCTACGGGTGGTTCGCTTGTAGTACCGTTGCCGGTGCCGGAGCCCAACGAATCGGCTCTCTTTTACCGGGTTGGGCAGTTCCCACAGTGACCGGGGCTTAGCTTCATTGGAAAGAATTGAGGCGATCATGCCGGGGATCATCATTTCGTTGAATCCAGCGGTAGACGTCGAATGGCGACTTCCGGAGGTGATCCCCGAGGAGAAGAATGAATTGGAGAGTGAAACTCGTTGGCCCGGGGGTAAGGGCGTCAACGTAGCGCGCTGGCTTCGCTGGCTCGGCAAGCCACAGAAACTTTTCCTGCCGCTGGGTGGTTTGACTGGACGCGAACTCGCCACGGGTTTGCGCGCAGAGGGGTTGCGTTACTCTCGGTTTCCTCTCACCCAGGCCAACCGCGCCAATGTGGTCGTAACACCAGCCCGGGGACCCCAATTCAGATTCAACGCCTCCTGGCCGCGGCTCGACCGGTCCGAGGCGCTTCGCCTGCGCCGCGCGGCTTGCCAACTGGCCCGTTTATCAGATCCCGTGATCATTTCGGGAACGCTGGCCTTTGGCGTTTCGTCCGATACCTATGCGGCAATCGTCCGGGCGGCGCGTCGCTCGGGGCGGAAGGTTTTTCTGGACTGTGATCGTGAACCGTTTGCCTTGGCCGCGCGGGAAGAGCCGTTTCTGGTGAAACCAAATGAATTTGAACTCGCCCAATGGTCTGGAGGCAAAGTGTCGGGAGATCGGGCGGTTCTTAATGCGGCGCGCAAATTATCGGAATTGACCCGGAATTGGGTGTTGGTCTCGCGCGGCGCGGATGGAGCGCTTCTGGTTCATGCCGGGCAACACGTAGTCTTCACGGCGCGGGTTCCTTCTTTGCTCGTTCGAAATACCGTCGGGGCAGGTGATGCGCTTCTTGCCGGCGTGGTTGCCGCGGTCGAGCACGGTTTGCCTCCCGAGGAATGGTTAAGGCAGGGGGTTGCTACGGGAACTGCCGCCACCCAGCTGTCGCCAGGAAAATTGCCCGCGCGAAGTCTCTGGCGTGAATTGAAGCGCCAGGTTGAGGTGGTCTGAATCCGTCTGCGGTTTCAGTCGCGGAAGTTGATGAAGCTGAGCGCGACTGGCCAGTCGTGGCCCTTCACCGCCGCAATCACCGCTTGAAGGTCGTCCCGATTTTTTCCGGATACCCTAACTTCATCTCCTTGGATGGCTGCAGTCACCTTGTGTCCACCCTGCCGGATGAACAGGGAGATTTGTTTCGCCGTGGCACCATCAATACCTTGTTTGATTTTAATGGTCTGTCGGGCATGGCCTAGGGGTGATAGATCGGGCTCGCCGGAGTCCACGTTCTTGAGGCTGATGCCGCGCTTCGCGAGTTTACCGATCAACAGCTCGGTGAGTTGCTGCATTTTGAAGGCATCCCCGGCTCGCAGTTTGAATTCGTTCTTTTCGAGCACAATTTCCGCTCCGCTATCCTTGAAGTCGAATCGGGTGGCCAGTTCCTTCTTCGCCTGACTGAAGGCGTTGTCGATCTCCATGGGATTGACCTGTGAAACAATGTCAAAGCTAGGCACGCGTCATTCCTATCGTAGTTTGTGTTCGTGGGCAATTCCGCTTCCATCCTCGGCGCGATGCCCATTCGACTTACTCGATCACGGCTCGAATAAACTGCTCAGTGCCGGAATTCATGGGGAATAAATAACCAATAGGACCTAAAAACCGGCCTAATCTGGGCCAAAGGGTTAAATCTACCGAACTTTCAAGAACCCAGGCGGTGATACCGTCCGGGTCAAAATCAACCTGATGTCCTTGTGTGCCGATTTGGTAACTAGATAGCTGTTCGGATTGATGACGGTTCCCTACGAAAAGGTGAACTCGATGCCTCCAGACAGGGTTCATCCTCCCAGTGAGAATTTAGTTTCGCCCGCCGTTTCTGTCGAGCCACACCGAGACTTACCCGACCAAGCTGGATCCCTTGTGTTCGGCCTTTACGAGGTTCGCCGGAACGGCTGTCGCTTCCAATAGGTCAGCGAACGCCAGCACCATTCCAGCGGACCGAAGCGGAAATGCCTTAACCAGATTGGGCTGATCACGAGGAGAAATAGCCAGACCCCGATGACCACGTAATAGAGCTGGTATCGCTCGAGTTGGCCATACAGGCCGAACCCGTAGCCGGTGAATAGAAACGTGCAAATAACCGACTGGGCGATGTAGCAACTTAGGGCCGTTTGTCCTACCGCAGCTAGCCTCCGGGTCAAAAAGTCGAACGTGCTGGTCTTGCTGAGGATCATGATCAACCCCAGCCAGCCCATCGCGGTTGAAAACCTGCCGAGATCGTAGACCGCGAACGTCCTGATTTGCATTACTGGATCGAACATGGCCTGGATTGTTTGCCAGCCGGTATATCCGTTCACAACTAGTCCGACCAGCATTCCTGCTGCGGCCATCAGGCCGTAGGCGCGCACCGAAAGCTCGGCGCTTATTACCCCCAATTTAAACAGACCCATCCCCAAAAACATCATGCCCCATAAATCGAGGTTCCAATAATGATAAACCGGGTGGGAATGGTAATTATACAGAAACGCCCCACGCGTCTTGATGACGCTCCAAGGGGTCCCGCGCCAGCCCTCAGTGTTCTTCTGAATGTCCTCGGGTGTCGGGTGTCGCTCCTTGAGAAATTCTTCCCAGGTCTCCTTCGCTTCCTTTTCCTCAGAGGAAAGTTGAGTTCCGGCATTCGCCTTCTCGATGGCCGCGATGGCTTCGGCGCGTTCGTTCTCCTTGATGGAACTGCCCACAAGCGCGCAGGTGCTGTTCCCAATCGAAAATGCCATACCGATCAGAATCAATTTCCGGGCCGGCAGTTTTCGAAACGGATAGAGGAAAAGTCCGCAGATGGCGTAGGGGTAAAGGATTTCTCCGTGCCACAGCAAATAGCCGTGCACTAGTCCAAATGCAAATAGCCAAAGCAGCCGGCGATAATATATATCCGCCGCATCCGCGCGTCCTTCCATCCGTGAGGTCAGCAGCACCATGCTCGCTCCGAAGACGAGGGAAAAGAGTGCGCGCATCTTTCCCTCGGCGAACACGTGCATGACCATCCAAACCCATAAGTTTGCCCCGGTCGCCGTTCCGACGGCGGACGGATTGTCGTAAAAGGCATCGTGCATCCCGAACATCACGATGTTCATTAGGAGGATTCCCAGGCAGGCGAATCCGCGTAGTGCATCGAGCGCAGTGAGTCGGGCGGCCTGGCTGACCGGACCTCCCGACACCAATGGGGTCGCTCCGGTATCTAAGTGAGGTTGGATGAGCTGTGTAGTTATCATTAGATAGCGAATGCTGGTGGTATATTTCTGAGGAGTTAACACTTTGCAATACTCAAATCCAAGGCCTTCGCCGCAGTGCCCCACGCAGCCCGTTTGCGAAGCCTACGTCCTGCCGTCACGTGCTTGGTGTTAGTCATGAATCGCTCATGTGCGACGGCAACTCAGACGAGCTTGGGATCGGTGTCATGCGAGGGAATCGGCTGGGTCAGGGGCTTGACCTTGCTGTTGGCGGCACGGCGGCAACTGTCGATGGTGGGGATTGGTGAAATGAGGAAAACCCTCTAAGCAGTTGGCACCAATGGTGGTGACGGAATAGGCAACACCTGGCAGGCATGCCGCAGGCGTTTCCGCCTGGAGGAGTGTATTGCGGCCAGGAACACGGACTACCCTGGAGCTGCGGGTAACCCTGTTTCGTGCCCGTAATGCGCCGTGACTGTGGAATGAGTGAATAAATGGTGGACGACTCTTGGGGATGCAGAACCGGTCTAACTCGGAGGGCAATCCCGAACTCCTGAGGTCCAGTATCGTGCTCGGGCCTTAAGACTTTGTTGATTTCCTGCCGCCGAGTAAACCGACCCTGCCGAAGTTTTTGGTCGGTCCTGGCCGGGGCGAGAACTGCAGTTTTTGCCATTCCGGAGCCCGGTGCCGCCTCCGACGGAGGGCTCGTCCGGGATGGGCACGATTCATTCAACTGCTGCATTCCCCTTGCTAAGCGCTTGGCCATTCCCTGATTTTGACTCATGGCAACTCCGGTTGACACCGCCGAACTTGACAGCGCCTTTTACCAGCCTGCCGACTCGTTTTTTCGCAGCCACCGTTCGGTGGCGCTGACCTACGACGATGTCACGCTGGCGACGCTGTACTCTGACGTCCTCCCCCGCGAAACCCAGCTCGATACAACACTGGCTGACGGACTCGAGCTGCACATCCCGATTGTGTCTGCCGACATGGACACAGTGACGGAATCGCGTATGGCGATCGCCATGGCGCTCCACGGGGGCCTCGGGTTGATCCACTACAACATGACCGAACGAGATCAGCTCTCAGAGGTTAGCCGAGTCAAAAACCACGTCCACGGGCTGATCCAGGATCCGATCAAAGTGCAGGCGGATCAGGAAATTGGGGAAGTCCTGGCGCTAATCGAGAAGAAGAAATTCTCGTTCGGAACGTTTCCGGTGGTTGATGTCGAGAATCGTCTTTTAGGGCTGTTGCCAGGCCATGTCGTGAAACCGCGGTACGCCAAACGTAAAGTAAGCGAGGCTTTGACGCCCCGAAACGAAGTTCGGACGATTCACGAACGAGAGTTGGGCGGTGATGCGATTGGGCGTGCCGACCGATTTTTTACCGAGAATCCCGGTATCCACAAACTGCTGGTCGTGGACGACCAGGATCATTTGCGGGGATTGTTCACGATGAGCGACATCGAGCGCATTACCCAAGAGCGTAGTGCGCAGTTGAAACCGGCCCGAGACTCGCGCTTTCGACTGGTGTGCGGCGCCGCGTTAGCTGCGGCTCGACGGCCGGATGGTTCATTGGAACGTGAGCGCATCATCAATCACGTGGGCGCTCTGGTCGACCGCGGCCTGGATGTCGTGGCGGTCTCGACGGCTCACGGACACAGCAAGGGGGTGGGCGAGGTGGTCCGCTTGCTGCGGAACTCGTTTCCGCACCTGGCCATCATTGCTGGAAATGTGACCAGCGCCGCCGGGGTGGATTACCTCGCCGACTCAGGTGCCAACATCATTAAGGTTGGCCAAGGCCCGGGCTCGATTTGTACAACCCGGATTGTAGCGGGTGTGGGGATTCCCCAATTCACCGCGTTATACGTGGCCTCACGGGCAGCCCAGGCGCGCCGGGTGACCGTTCTGGCAGATGGCGGCATTTCCAAGTCCGGTGATATCGTCAAGGCGTTGACGTTGGCGCAAGGGGTAGTCTGCGGCGGACTTTTCGCCGGTTGTCCCGAAGCGCCCGGTCAAATTATCGAAATCAACGGCAAGCTCTATAAACAGTACCGCGGCATGGGCAGCATGGCCGCCATGAAGGCTGGCTCGGCGACCCGTTACGGACATTCGTCAACGGACAGCAGTCGCAAGATTGCCGCCGAAGGTATTGAAGCATTGAAGGAGGCTTCGGCCGGATTGGATCAGGTTCTTTCTCAGTTGGTGGGAGGTCTTCAATCCGGACTGGGCTATCTGGGCGCTCAGACATTGCCCCAGTTGCGTGAGAAGGCCCGGTTCACCCGCATTACCGCGGCCGGCTTGCGGGAGGCGGCGCCGCACGACGTGATCGAAGTAAAAACGACCACAAATACCTCGATCTGAAGAATGGTTTTGCGGTGATTCCAGCCTTCTATGGAATGGCCTACCGTTGTGGTTTCGGAATGGAACTTGGTTCGAGGAGTGCTTCGATCCAGGTTCAGCAAGAGGTTGGCTCCACGGCCACTGCCGGAGGAGTGGATCTTATATTAAATAGGTGTCCTATCTGGGGTAGTCACTGATGATAGCTCTCTCCTTTGAGGGTGAGCCAGGTCAACCCTGCTTCGGTGGCTGGGTAAGAATCGTTTGGCCTGTGCCGTTGTTTGGTCGGCGCAGTCAAGAGCGCGTGGATGTTTCTTCAATGTGCCCGCGAACCAACAGGATGCCGGTCAGCCTCCAAATCCGCCGGTCGTCAGCGCCAGTTACACGTTGAGCCACAGGTTGGATGGGCACACCAAGTGTAGCTTTGCGGTGAACCTCCATGTATGCCAAAACCACTAGTCGTTCCGGGCGATTGTCGAATGGCATTGCCTCGGCGCAGGCCGCCTTTGCGCTCGAACAGGTGCCCCCCTGTGTTCAACGACAATCATTCTTCCCCGTTGGCGACAATTAAAACTCCCCACCTGGGGTGAGGGGTGGTTGCTGGGGATGGCACCCTGGGTGGTGAAGCGGAGGAAGGTGAGCCGTAGGCGAACCTTCC